>JAEEGL010448053.1_pt1 | contig 15866 bp, 16 predicted proteins | sample 9134231 | NCBI WGS metagenome assembly JAEEGL01 (sample SAMN16246548, study PRJNA631951) | gut metagenome | biome: gut microbiome; feature: rumen; material: fiber-attached | host: Bos | place: Iran: Karaj | collected 2018-10
TAATTACCTTACTACCATTTTCTTTAATATAAGAAAATGCACTATTGGTATAATATGTTAAATCTTCTTTAGCATCTTGAATAGCGTTATAATTTTCTTCTGATAATTTTTCTTTCATAAAATTATCTAAATTATTTGCGCCATCTTTAATAATTCTTGAAGCTTCATTATAAGCTTTTTTAGTTTTAGAAGATATATCTTCTTTATAGTTAGGTACTTTTTCTTCTATCTTTTCATCTATTTGTTTAGATAAATCCAAGACTTTCTTCTTACCATTTTCAGATAAATCACTAAACTTAACTCCGTTTATAGTACCATCATAAAATAAGAAATCAACAATATTTATAAAAGTTGCTTTAGCAGAATTTTTAAAAGTTTCATCTACTTCATTTTTATCAATAGACTCTAAACTATATTCTAAACTTGAAGTAACTAAATTATCTTTAATAGTATAATTTTCACCATCTTTATTCTTAATATCTTTATAAATATTGAATCCTAAAAGAAGTAAAAATGCTATTACAATAATATATAATACTAATCTTATAAGTTTCATTTTATCACCATCTTAATTATATTATAAATTTAAAAAATAAGCAAAAATATTAATTTTCAAATAAAAGCGCTAGGTCAAAGACCTAGCATCAGGGGGTTTTTATAGTGTTACTACAATTACCAGCGGTAACACTAGCGTGATAGTATCACGCTATTATCATTATAAAAGAAAGAACTTAAAAAGTCAATTGATATCTTCCATTAATCTAAATTAGTAGAATTAATAACTTGACTTTTTATATAGTCATATTTGCTATCATCTAATTCTAAAAATTTTAAACTATCATCTTTAGCCTTCATAAGTAAATCAAAATCTTTTTTAATATCAGCAATTATAAAAGACATATCGCCGCTTTGTCTATATCCAAATAAATCACCACTGCCACGAAGGCGAAAATCTTCTTCAGATACTTTAAAACCATCGTTTGTTTTAGTTAAAACAGCTAATCTTTCCGTTTCCCTATCACTAATTAAAATACAATAGGATTGTAAACTGTTTCTACCAACTCTACCACGAAGTTGATGAAGAGCAGAAAGGCCAAACCTAAATGCATCATATATAACCATCATCGTCGCGTTAGCAACATCTACACCTACTTCAATAACAGTTGTCGATATAAGAATATTTATTTCATTATTCTTAAATCTATTCATGACATCATTTTTTTCATCATTTGTCATTTTTCCGTGTAAAATACCAATAGTATATTTTTTACCAAATGCTTTATACATATTTTCATAAATCTTATCAACGCTTTCTAAATCAGACTTGTCAGATTCTTCAATTAAAGGAGCAACTACATAAATCTGATGATTTAATGAAAGCTCATTATTCATCATATCTAAAACATCTTTAATTTCACTATCTTTCTTTAAAACAGTTTTTATTTCACATCTACCACTTGGTTTAGTTTTTATGTTTGACACATCCATATCACCATATATTGTTAAAGCATACGTTCTAGGAATAGGAGTTGCTGACATATAAAGAATATCAGGTGTTATACCTTTATTTTTTAAACTTGCACGCTGATTAACACCAAATCTGTGTTGTTCGTCTGTAATAACAAGTCCTAAATTATTATATAAAACATCATCACTAAATAAAGCGTGAGTACCAATAATTAAATCTATTTCACCATTTTTAAGTCCCTCAACTATTTTTTTCTTTTCACTTGCCTTAGTTTTACCAGTTAATAGTTCAACTTTTAAATCATACTTATCGAATAATTTTAATGCATTACGATAGTGTTGCTCAGCTAGAATTTCCGTCGGTGCCATTAAAGCAGATTGATAACCTGCTAAAAAATTTATATAAATAGCACCCATTGATACAATCGTCTTCCCAGATCCAACATCACCTTGTAAAAGTCTATTCATCTTAATTGGACTTACTAAATCTTTATAAATATCTTTTAAAGCAGTTTCTTGATCAGGAGTTAAAACAAATGGTAAATTTGATATAAAATCTTTCACTTCATCATAATTAACATTTCTTTTAAGACCAATTTCATTAGTTTTCTTACTCTTTAAATAGTTCATTTTTAACATAAAGGTAAAGAGTTCTTCATATTTAAGCTTTTTTCTTGCTAGTTTTAAATTATTAATATCAGTAGGTATATGGACTTCCTTAATCGCTGATTCTTTATCCATAAAACCATATTCTCGATTTATATAATCTGGAATATAGTCTATTACATCAACTTTATCTTTAAGTCTTTCCACTACTAATTTAGATATTTCTTTAGAACTTATTCCATATGTTACATGGTATACAGGTTCAATTACAGGCTTACTTGGTAAGGGTGCAAACCTAATTTCCTTAGCAACACACGTATTATGTTTTACATCGTATCTTCCTATAATTGTTATTTTAGTCCCAATAGGAAGCTTTGCTTTATAAAAACCTCTGTTAAAAATAACGACATTAATTATCTTTTTACCGTCATTTAATTTAAAACTCATCTTATCCATATGTTTTTTAAAATGAACAACATAAGGAATTGTCTCAACAATTCCATCATCTACTATATAACTATCATCTTCTATGTTAGTTAAATCTGTTTTCTTTAGAATTTCATACCTAAAAGGATAGTGACAAACTAAATCAATATCACTATTAATACCTATTTTATTTAAAATATTAAGTGTTTTAGGCCCTACACCTTTAACTTTAGTAATACTCATAGTCCACTACCTTTCTATTAAAATTATACCAAACATTTGTTTTATAGTCAAATAAAAGATGTAGTAAACTACATCTTTTTATACTTTCTTCTATTAATCATTGTTTTAGAGACATCATTATGTTTTTCTTTTAAGGCCATATAATCTTTATATTCTTCTACTGTATTAAAAGTCTTTAAAAAATAAACATATCCAGATGCAACTACATAATCAAATGCACTACGACTATTTTCTAAAGATACAGGTTCGTATGAAACATAACAAAAATCAAGACTTTGTATAATATAAACATAATCAAAATCAGAACAATTCCTAAGTAAATATTCAAACATATTTTCCCCCACAGCACATCATGCCTTTAATATTATACATTTATTTTTTAAAGAAGAAAAGGGTTTTTTTAATATTTTTTAAATAATTAAACTTTATTCATTTTTTACATAAAAAAGATTGACAAATCAAAATAAAAAAGCTAATATAGTAATCACCAGTTCGGATTAGACGAATTGGTGCTAGTATCACACTAGCCAACCCCTTTTTACTCTTTTATATAGAGGCTCCTCAGGGGGTGCCTCCAGGGTTTGTAAATTAAAATAGGACTTAATGTCCTATTTTTTTATTAACGGTATATTAAGATGTTCATATGCTTTTTCCGTTACTACTCTACCTCTACTTGTACGTTTTAAAAATCCTATTTGAAGTAAATATGGTTCATATACATCTTCAATAGTTGTAACTTCTTCACCAATAGAAGATGCAATTGCATCAATTCCTACTGGTCCACCATTAAACTTATCAATAATTGATTTCAAAAGATTGTAATCTGTTTCATCCAAACCTTTTTCATCAACTTTAAGTTTACCTAAAGCAAGACGCGTAATTGATAAAGTAATAACACCATCACCCTTAACTTCAGCATAATCTCTTACACGCTTAACCAATCTATTAGCTATACGAGGTGTTCCCCTACTTCTTCTTGCTATTTCTAATGCGGCATCTTCATCAATAGATGATGAAAGTACCGAAGCCGTTCTTTTAACAATAAGCGCAAGTTCTGATTCTGTATAATAGTTTAACTTAGAAACAATTCCAAATCTATCACGCATTGGAGCAGTTAAATCTCCTGCTCTTGTAGTCGCGCCTACTAAAGTAAATTTTGGTAAATCAATCCTTATACTTCTTGATGATGCATCATTACCTACGATAACATCTAAAACAAAGTCTTCCATAGCAGAATATAATGTTTCTTCAACAAACTTAGGTATGCGATGTATTTCATCGATAAATAAAACATCGCCTTCTTCAATAGTTGATAAAACAGCTGCTAAATCGCCTGTTTTTTCAATTGAAGGTCCTGATATAACTTTAATATTAGAACCTAACTCATTAGCAATAATATACGCTAAAGTAGTTTTACCAAGTCCAGGTGGGCCATAAAATAGTGTATGATCTAATACATCTCCTCTTTTAATTGCAGCCTTAATAAAAATACTTAAATTTTCTTTCAACTCACTTTGACCGACATATTCATCTAAGGTTTTAGGTCTTATGGAAACTTCAAAGTTTTCATCTTCCATATTATCACCTCCTGTTTATATATTCATAAATTTCTTCCCAATTTAAAAATTTATTACAATCAATGTCCTTATTATAATCATTAGATACTAATATATAATTCACTTCATGTTTTTCTAAATCCTTTGCTTGATAAGGACTGTCATCAATCATTAAATCAATTTCATATTTTTTACAAGTTTCGCCTTTGTATTCTGCACTCGTAATTAATTTATCATATTTTATATGATGTTTTTTTAAATAATTTTCTGTAATCTTAATAACATTAGGAGAATATAAATTATTTCTAGAAGTTATAAAATAAATAGTATTACCTTCATCATATAATTTATTAATAAAATGATTTGATTTTTCCCTTATGCTAGTATTTTCCATAACCTTATCAACATATTTGCACCAAAAATCATCACATTTTGTATTATCCCAATTGTATCTTTCATCAAAATTATATTTACTTTTATCAATTTTTAAATTTTTATCATATTCTAAAGCACAGATATCTGTATCATAAGTAGTAGTTGTTATTGTATCATCAATATCTATACCTATTCTCATTTAAGCATCATCTTTAAAGCTTGTTTTATTTGCTCTCCTATAGGTTTTGTATTGTCAATATTAGGCAATACTTTTTCTATATCAGAAGCTTTATAACCAAGGGATTTTAAAGCTTCAGTAAGCTCGCTTGATACTACTACATGATTTACTAATTTGCCTTTTAAATCCAAAATAATTTGACGTGCAACTTTATCACCAATTTTTGGAAATTTTTTTAAATAATTAATATTATCTGTTTCAATAGCAGACTCAATTTCATTAATTGAACCTAATGCAATCATAGGTAATGCCATTTTAGGTCCTAAACCTTTTACTTCAATTAGTTTTAAAAATAAATTCTTTTCATCTTTAGTCTTAAAACCATATAAAGTATGCTCATCTTCAGCAAATTTTTCATAAATATACACCTTACATTTACCAAGACTAAAAGTGTAAGGATTAGGTGTATATACCTCATAACCTATACCATTTACATCAATAACAATATAACTACTTTCTAAAGAAACAATATTGCCTTCAATATAATTCATCTAATCACCTTTTCTTCATGAAATATACAAATACATACCATAAGAATATTACATATACAATGAAAATACACCATAATAATATATCTGTAAAAATACCACTAGTTGCATTAATAATAACACCATTTAAACTAGCAGGTATCCTATTAAAAAAATTACCTATTTCACCTTTAAGTCCAATATATCCTCTTAAAAAATCAATTAGCCTTAAAAATATATCTACAATTACAATTGCATATATTGCAGATGAAAAAGTTCTTTTAAATAATAAAATTAAAATTAAAATTATTAATATTATAATTACTGCTTCCATAAATACTCCTATCTTATAGGATCTACAATAAGACCCACATTACTATATGTAATTTCAATTTTTGCATCTTCTAAAGTTAATATAACTTTATAAATAAGTTTATCTTTTTCATAAGTTTCGACGTATAAATTATCTATATCATCATGATATTTTGTAATTAAACTTCCCGTTTCATAGTCTTCTGTCTTTGCGATTATATTACCTTTTTCTATATAACTAAACACATCTTTAGTATTAACATAATATAATTTATCTAAATTAGATAAAGACATCGTTAAATCTTTAGTAGTCTCATATATAACATTATCATAATAGTAATCAACGTCATTTAAAGTAAAATACATTTTTCCATTAAATACTTTTCCCTCATAACTAACATCATTATAAAGATAACTATATGCATAATTATTCATTTCACGATACTTTTCTAAAGGTGTTTTTTCTACGTATGATGTACGGCTATTATTCGTATGAAAAAAAACTGCAAGTAATACGAAAAAGACAAAGTATAAGCCTAATTGAATTATAGCTTTTCCTCTAGGAGTTTTTAAAAACTCTTTTGTTTCTTCACTCATCTTAACACCTTACCTATTAAACTACCTTTATTAGCTTCACCATTTATAAAAGATGCGGCACTCATTTTTTTCTTACCTTCAGGTTGAACTTCTGTAATAATTATCTCGCCATTGGATGTTTTAACACCAAAACCATCTTCATAAATAGCAATAATAGTACCATTTTCTTTTAATGGGGCGTATTCTTCACCAACTCTAGATGCCCATACTTTAAGTACCTTATCGTCATATAAAGCATAAGCTCCTGGCCATGAATTTAACCCTCTTATTTGATTATAAACTTGTCTACTAGTTTTATCAAAAGAAATATGTTCATCTTCTCTTGTGATATTAAAACCATATGTTGCTAATGACTCATCTTGTTTTACTCTTTCATTAGTACCATCAATAATACTAGGTAGTGTATCCATAAGTAAATCTCTACCTAAAATGCTTAATTTATCATGTAATGATTCTGCTGTATCAGTATCTTCTATTGCAATTTCTCTTTCTTTAATGATGTCACCTTTATCCATACCTTCGTTCATATACATAATAGTAATTCCTGTTTTGGAAAAACCATTAATAATTGCACGATGAATAGGTGCGCCTCCTCTTAGTTTAGGAAGGAGTGAAGCATGAACATTAATACATCCAAGTCTTGGAGCATCAAGTAAAGCTTTTGGTATTATTTGTCCATATGCACATGTAATAATTAAATCTGGTTCTAAGGCAAGTATTTCATCATACTCTTCCCTAATTTTAGTTGGTTGCAATACTAATATCATATTTTTATTTGCAACTTCTTTAATTGGAGTTGGTTTTAAAATTCTTTCTCTACCTACTTCTTTATCCGGTTGCGTTACAACAGCTCTTACATTATATTTATCAATCAGAGCTTCTAAAATAGGTACTGCAAAATCTGGTGTCCCCATAAATACTATTTTTAACTCTTTTTCTACTACTATATCTTCTATCATATAATCACCACTATTATTTTATCATAAATAACTATATTCTCAAAGGATTTATATCAATTTCAACTTTAACCTTATGATTATTTTTATATAAATCTTTTATATATTTTAAATGTTCTATTACATCTTCTGTTTTCTTATATTTAATAAGTATTTGCATATAATATATATCATTTAACTTAGGTATACTAGATATGGATGGACCTAATACATTAGGAATGTTACCGTTTAAATAATTAGCTATTTTATTACTTTCTGCTGTTACTAATTGATATTCTCTAGATGAGATTTTGATTAAACACAAATTATTAAATGGTGGATATCCTAATCTTTTTCTTATCTTAATTTCTTCATCATAAAATCCTTTGTAATCAGATTTAGATGCCTTAATAATACTATAATGATCCATATTAAAGCCTTGGATAACTACTTCACCTAAATCTTTACTACGTCCTGCTCTACCTGCAACTTGTGTAAGTAAATCAAAACAACGTTCACTCGATCTAAAATCAGGAATATTTAACGCAGCATCGCCATTAACAACACCAACTAAAGTAACTAAAGGAAAATCAAGACCTTTAGCAATCATTTGTGTTCCTACTAAAACATTATATTCTTGATTTTTGAAAGAAGCTAAAATCTTTTCGTGAGCGCCTTTTCTAGAAGTTGTATCTATATCCATTCTAATAACTTTAGCCTTAGGAAATTCTTTTATGATTTCTTCTTCTAGCTTTTGTGTCCCCATACCTAATGAGTTAATGTTTTTGCTTTTACAACTAGGACATGTTGTAATGTTAGATTTACCAAAACCACAGTAATGACATCTCAATGTATTAGATGTTTTATGATAAGTTAGTGGTATATCACATTTAGGGCATTTTTCTACATAACCACAGTCTTTGCATGTGATAACCGTAGAAAAGCCTCTTCGATTTAAAAGAATAATTGCTTGCTTACCTTCATCTAATACTTTATTTAGTTTGTCTTTTAATACTTCACTAAAAATTCTATTACCTTTCCTAATTTCACTTTTCATATCAACCAAATGAACTTTGGGCATGTTTTTGCTTATTCTTGTAGGCATATTAATAAGTGTATATGTGCCTAGTATTGCCCTCGTATAAGATTCTATAGATGGTGTTGCAGAACCTAGTACAATAGGAATATTATTGTTTTTAGCCCTAAAAAGCCCTATATCAATAGCATGATACCTAGGATTATTTTCTTGTTTATACGTATCTGTATGTTCCTCATCAATAATAATTAAACCTAGATTTTTGAAGGGCGCGAAAATAGCACTTCTTGCACCTACAACTATATGGACTTCCCCATTTAATATTTTTCTATATTCATCATATCTTTCACCATCTGAAAGTTTACTATGCAAAACAGCAATATTTTCAAATCTTGCTTTAAATAAGCCAACTAACTGAGGCGTTAAACTTATTTCTGGTACTAATACTATAACATCTTTATTTTGCTTTATAACATCACTTATCAAGTGCATATACACCTCTGTTTTACCAGAACCTGTAACACCATGAATTAAAAACGGTTTAAATGTATTAAATGATGATTTAATCATATTATAAGCATTATTCTGTTCATTAGTTAAAGTAACTATTTTATCTTCATATGTACTATTAAAACTATACCTATATGCTTCTTTTTTTATTTCTTCAATAATACCTTTATCGATTAAAGTTTTTAAAATAGCTTTTGAAACATTTAAGTCCTTTTTTAATATTAAATCATCACTAAATAAACTTAATATTTCTCTTTGCTTATCTGTAGTTGCTAAAGACACTTTATCATTATTCAATTTTAAATATGTATCATATTTTTTACCTATATTTGCCTTATATGATGCTTTTAAAGCTTTAGGAAGCATTGTGTTATAACAAGACATTAAGGTTGCTAATGTCTTATGTGACATATATTTACCAACATTCATAAGTTCTTCACTTATAACAATATCCGTTACGTCTTTGATTGCTTTTACTTCATAATCATATTTCTTATTATAAAAAATATCTATTACAAAGCCTTCTATTAATTTGTTTGCAAAAGGCACGATTACTTTAATACCTTTTATTATTCTATCTTCTAAATTAGAAGGTACAGCATAAGTAAAAGTCTTATCTATACCCATTATTTCTACTAATACTTCTACTGTCATTCTATCACCTATAATCATTATACCACATACGAACAAAATTTTGTATATATTTAGCAAAAAAATAAGTAACCATTGATTACTTATTTCTTTAATAATTCCATAGCTTTACGCATTTTAATATCGTATTCAACCATTTCCATGCCACCGAAAGCTTTAACAAACTCATCTTTAGACATTTCATATTGTTTAGCTAATTTATCTGCTTCTTCTTCTACTTCTTTTTTAGTAGGAGCAATTTTTTCTTGTTTAGCAATTTCTTCTAACATTAATCTATATTTAACTCTTTTTTCAGCTTCTGGTTCCATTTGTTCCATTAAAGCATTTTCATCAGAATGAGTAAATTCATAGAATTGCTCTAAAGTCAATCCTTGCATCTTTAATGTTTCTTCATATTGATGAACCATTCTATGTGCTTCTTCATGAATCATTACATGAGGAATATCAACTTTAGTATTTTTAGCAGCTGCTTCTAATAAATCATCAAAATATTTATTTTCAGAATTTCTTTCTTTTTGAGCTTCAATAGTTTTTTTAACTTCAGCTTCTAAAGTTTCCTTAGAATCTACACCTTCCATACCTAAATCAGCAAAGAAATCTTTATCAAGTTCAGGAACTTTAATTTCTTTAATTTCATTTACGGTAACTTTAAATGTAGCTTTAGCGCCTTTTAACTCTTCTGCTTGATAATCTTTAGGGAAAGTAACATTAATTTCTTTTGTTTCACCCTTTTTCATACCAATTAATTGTTCTTCGAAACCTGGGATAAATGTATTTGAACCTATCTTTAATGAGTAGTTCTCACCCTTACCACCAGCAAACGCTACTCCATCTTTGAATCCTTCAAAATCGATTACAGCAATATCACCATTCGCAACATCACCTTTTTTAACTACATTTTCAGCATATCTATTACGCATTTCAGATATAGTACTTTCGATTTCTTCTTTTGTTACTTTAGTTGAATCTTTCTTAACATCTAAACCTGTATATTTACCTAGTTTTACTTCTGGTTTTAATGTTAATGTGAATTCAAATACGATTTCACTATCATTAACATCCTTAATATCAATAGCAGGTTCTGCAACGATTTCAACATCTTTATTCTTACTAAATAGTTCAGTATAAGCATCGCTTAATGAAGCATTAGCAGCTTCCATATAAAGTGATTCCTTACCATATTTTTTTAAATAAACATCTTTAGGAACATGTCCTTTTCTAAAACCCGGGATATTTACATTAGCTAAGGCTTTTTCTAAAGCTTTATCTAAAGCAGCTTCCCATTTTTTACCACTTACTTTTACTGTTTCTTTCTTTTCCATAATTTTCCTCCAACAATTATATAGTATATAATAAATTCACTTATTTTTCAATCTTTTTAAGAATAAAATATTTACATTCATAAGCACATTCTGATTTTATATACTCGTCAATTTTACTATAATCGTTTATCGCATTAAACAAACTATTTTCTTTATCACAAAAACCTTTTAATCTTAGTTTGCTATATGCATAATCACCTAAAATATAATCATAATCTTTAAAATAATCAGTATATAGATTTGTTATATCTTCTTTATTAAAAGCATCTTTGTAATCTTTAATAACTTCATATTCATTTTCATTTAAAACTATTTTCATATTATCACCTATACTCTTTAATTAATGCTGGTTTAATTGTCCTATATTTATTAATATTAGATGCTGAATGCCATGGTATAAAGCCATCATTTAAGCCTGTTTCATATAAAGCCTTAATTTGACCTTCTACTTCATTAGCACCATATTTTACATAAGGCTCTCTAATCGAATCATAAGCTTGAATCCAAGTACGAACCTTTGCCGGTGTAGGAATTTCAGATTGTCTTTCTTTAGCATAACCAGCCCACTTTAACATAAGTTCATATGGTTTAGTCCATACAGCCTCTTTAAATCCAAAATCATATTTATTAAAATGATCAGGATATGGCATAGCTGATATAACATCAACAATATTAGAAATTGCTGGCCAATACTGACCATATGCCGTTACATAAGCATATGCACATTCACCAAAAACGTCAGCTGATATATATGCACCTTTACTATGGATTACATCTGTAGCATAAAACAAGAAATTTTGAATTGCCTCACCTTTTGATTCGTTATATTTGTTTTTAAAATCATACTTGTTATTCTTACTCCAACTATAGCTAGATTCTGGGAATCTTATATAGTCATATTGTATTTCATTAAATCCAAATTTTTCAATTACTTCCAAAGCAAGTAATACATTATATTCCCAAGCTCTTCTAGAATAAGCAGATACCCAAGATGTTGCTTTACCATTATATGATATGGCATCATCCAAATTATCTTTAGCAAAATGTGGATTATTAAATGCAACAATTCTTGCTATAACATAAAAGCCTTCATTTTTAAGTTTATCAATAGCACTTTTAAATTCTTCTTCTTTCCATCTTGCTGATGCGTATGCAGAAGGAGAATATTCTTTAGCCACTTCTGATGGGAACGCTAAATAGCCATCATATATATCAACTACAAAAGCATTTATTGTTGCCTCTTTTGCTAAGGCAATATAATTATCAACAGAAGAAATAGTATCAGCATTTAAATATAATGTTTTTGTTTCTTCCGGCATGACATTATTAATAAAACTAGCTTTTTCATATGGGTAATAGTCTAATTCTTTAGCATAACCGCCATATAATTCATATGAGAATTTTCTATCTTTATGATATTCATATGCTTCATATTCTTTGTTAGCAGCATCTAGATTATTGACCAAATATTTGCTATAAATATATCCATATGTATCATCATATTTTACCTTATACATATTTACAACACCGTTTTCCATTTTATCAAAGCCAACGATATCCAAACTACTTCCCTTATCTTTAAATCCTAATATCAAAGATGATGTATTATCTTTATAAACGGTTACAGGTGTTCTTACATACATTTTATCTTCTTGAACAGTTTTTTCATACTCACTAACCAAATTAGATTCTGAAACATAATAATCCATATCCTCATATTTAATTTTTATATATGTTTTATCATCTTTTTTATATTGCTTTTCATAACTAGCCACTTTAAGTCCACGTTTTACTTCTTTAATTTCATTAAAATCCTTATCATATAATTTTATATTAACGTCTTTACTAGCTGTATACATATCATAAGTTTTAGAAGGCGTCTTAATCATGATTAAAATAATAAGTGCAAGTATAGCAAGACTTAATAAAAGAATAATAAATCTAGCTATTTTCTTTAATCTACGCTTCTTCATTCTCATAATATCACCTAGTATTTATTTTACCATATTATTATAAATTCTTCCAGTATAAAAAGTAGGTTTCCCTACTTTTAAAATTCAATAACTTTTGGTTCTTCACTAAATGAATAAACTATTGCTTTACCTTTTTCAAAATATAATACTGCTGTATTATCATCGTGCTCATTATACATAGTTCTTAAACTAGGGTTTTTATCAAGCATATTCTTCTTGGCTTCAATTCTATCATCTAAAATTAAATTACCGGATATTCTTATCCATTTGCCGTTATTAAACGCGCATATTTCTACATTGTTATTTTTTTCAATTTGTTTAAAAACATCTTTAGTCTTACCAGTTTGAATATATAAATGTCCTTCAAATATTTCTGCTGTGCCAAATGGTCTTACCTTCGGTTTATCATTATCTACGGTAGCTAAATAATAAACCCCACAATCTTTTAAAAATTCTAAAACTTCTTCCATATTATCACCATTTTAATTATAACACATTTTATTCATTTTCTAAAGGAAGCGATAATAATGGTGAACTATTCGTATATCCATTACTATAATACTTTGGAACAACGCCTTCAATTATTTTAAGTACAACAGGAATTCGATTTTCTACCGTGATCATTTTAATCGTAAATGGAAGCAATATTTGTTCTTCTAAAGTTATGTTAATCGCGATTTCTACTAATGCATTATTAATACCATAGTTAGTTAGCTTAGTATCAATATTAGTAGTAATTGATCCTCGCATATCTATTTTTACAGGTATTTTAGGTCCTAAATTAGATATAACATTATCTTTAAAAAACAAAGCCGAAGGAAGTCTATAAATAATACCCTGAGCTAGATCTTCATCACTGTAACCTGGTATCGAAGTTAGTTTCCCTTCTTCTAAAGCTTTCATATTTGCATCAATTCTATCACCTACTTTTGCAAGCATGCTATTAACAATATTAACGTTAAAATCAACAGTACTAATAACCCCATCACTTTCTTTAACAATAATTAAACTATCTAAATCATCTATATTACTTTCTGTTATAGATTTATTTATAATAATGTTGATAAACTTTCTTGCTTCTACTTCTGCATAATTTAATAAGACTGGTGTTATAGTATGACTTATGTATCTAAAAGTCATAATCAAACCTACAAAAAGTAAAATAAATAAAATAATTATTTTTTCACTTAATTTTAATTTATGTTTAAATAATTTTTTTCTTAATTTTGCGCGCATCTTACCACCTATTTAATAATATGAATAATAAAAAAAAGAATGTTTCCATTCTTTAATTAAACTTTTTTGTTTTTATAGGTCCTGCTATATATATACCTACTGAATCATTAGAAGTATTATGCATAGCCTTACCATTCATAACAATAGGACCTTTTAAACCAACGAAAGCTTCATAGCCTAATTCTTCATAATGTTTTATATAAGATGGCGCATCAGCATACCTACAATTACATGCAAAGCGATTACCATAACTATCATACATTGTAAGTTCATTTATAGTAGCTCCATTTTTAGCGTATTCTTCCATCTTAAGGTTATATATAACAATTACACCATCAATAATCTCGATACGGAAATCTGCCATATGAATCACCACACATATAATAGCACATTTCAAAAATAAAAACATCATTATTTATGATGTTTATTATCCTTTTTATATTTTTTACAATTAGCATCTAATTCTTCAATTAATGCATTAACTTCATCCATTGTCTTAAGTCTTACACCAGATGCCATCGCATGCCCACCACCGTTATAGTGAGATGCTATTTCGTTAACAATAGGACCACGTGATCTAATTGAACCCCTAATAGTATCATTAGTTCTATCATAAGAAAATATTACCCATGAATATATTTCTTCAATATAATTAAAACTAGATACCATATTAGAAGCTGTTGAAGAATCCATATCATATTCTTTTAGTTTTTCATCAGATAATACAATATAGCCAAGGCCATTAGGAGTAATTGTTATGTTATCAAGTAAATAACATTGAAATTTAATCTCCTTATATGGTCTTTTATATAATTCTTCATACAAACTTGTAAAATCTAAATTAGTCTTTTTAAGTAATTTTGATACTAACGCGAATGTTTTTGCAGATGTATATGAATACATAAATCTATTTGTATCAGAAATAATTCCAATATATAAATTTACTGCAGCTTTCATATTAATCTTTAAATGTTTTTTAAATGCAAAATCCAATATCATTTGTGATGCAGATGAAGAGGTATCATCAACACATTCAATATCACAGTAATCGTCTACGATAGGATGATGATCAATCTTAATCTTGTATTTAAATCTTGTTACGTCTACACCATCAACTCTTTTAATATCAGGTGTATCACATACGATTAATAATGCATCATCATATAATGCTTCATCAAATTTATCCAATGTACCCATATATTTAAATTTAGCAACAGAAGCACCTACACAATAAACTTTTTTATGTGGAAAATTCTCACAAATTAATTCTTTTAAACCAAATTGACTGCCCAAAGCGTCAGGATCTGGTCCAATGTGTCTTGCAATAACAATCGTATCATGTTTTTTTATCTGTCTATAAATTTTATCAAATTTATTCATCATAGACATAACCTCAAATCTATTTATTTATAATTTCATAAGTATCAAGTGCAATCATTAATTCTTCATTAGTTGGAACTACATATACCGGAATCTTAGAATCTTTAGTAGAAATAATTCCTTCATGTTTATCTTTGAATCCAGCAATTTCTTCATTAGCAGCTTCATCTAAGTAAATTCCTAAAGCTCCTAATTTATTAAGTAAATCTTTTCTAAATCCTCTAGCATTTTCACCAGTACCTGCTGTTAATACTAAAGCATCAACTTTACCATCTAATTTTAAATAGTATTCAGCTATATAATTAGCAACTTTTTGAACATAAATTTCATTAGCAAGTGTAGCTCTATCATTACCTTCATCCATAGCAGCTTCAATATCTCTATGATCTGATGATACACCAGAAATACCAAGTAAACCACTTTGTTTATTTAAGATTAAATCAATTTCATCTAAAGTTAAGCCAGTTTTATTAGCATAGTATTTAATAATACTATAGTCAATATCTCCACATCTAGTACCCATTGTAATACCAGCA
>JAEEGL010881643.1_pt1 | contig 15866 bp, 16 predicted proteins | sample 9134231 | NCBI WGS metagenome assembly JAEEGL01 (sample SAMN16246548, study PRJNA631951) | gut metagenome | biome: gut microbiome; feature: rumen; material: fiber-attached | host: Bos | place: Iran: Karaj | collected 2018-10
AATTTTATTAGGAGGAAATATGACAATATTTCAAAATACAAAAATAATATCGATAACCAATCAAAAAGGCGGGGTTGGAAAAACAACTACTGCTATCAATTTAGCGGCTGCACTTGCTACTGTTGAAAAAAAAGTTCTTGTTATAGATTTTGATCCTCAAGGAAATGCAAGCACAGGTCTTGGAATTGAACAAAATGAAAGAAGTGAAGATATATATAATTTACTTTTCGAAAAAAATACATTTAAGGAAGCAATAAAACAAACAAAAATCAAAAACTTAGATGTTATACCTGCATCCATAGATCTTTCTGCTGCTGAGATAGATCTTGCAAATATGGAAGAAAAAACTTTAAAATTACGTACTCTTTTTGAAAAAAATCAATTTTTATCAGAGTATGATTATATTTTAATAGATTGTCCACCAGCATTAGGTTTTCTTACATTAAATGCTTTGGGTGCTTCTGATTCAGTTATGATACCTTTACAATGTGAATTTTTTGCATTAGAAGGTGTAAGTCATCTTATGAATACAATACAACTTGTTCAGCAAAATTTTAATAAAGAACTGGAAATTGAAGGTGTTTTACTTACTATGTATGATAGAAGAAATAAACTTTCTGAACTTGTTGAAAAAGATGTAAGAAGTTGTTTTGGAAATCTTGTTTTTAATACTGTAATTCCAAGAAATGTTAGAATTTCCGAAGCTCCATCACATGGAAAACCTGTTATTTTATATGATTTAGATTGTATGGGAAGCCAGGCTTATATAAATCTTTCAGCTGAATTTTTAACAAGAAATGAAAAATTACAAAATGTAGCATAGGAGGAAAAATGAAAGTAGAATCAAGGTTAGGTAAGGGGTTATCAACATTTTTTGAAAATAAACAAAATAATGTTCCTATTTTTCAAAATACAAGTTTGGAAAGCGAGCAGGGTGATATAAAATATATTCCTGTTGGTAATATAATACCAAATAAAGATCAACCAAGAAAAAATTTTAATGATGAACAATTAAAAGAATTAGCTTTATCTATTGAAAAAAATGGCGTTTTACAACCTATACTTGTAAGAAAAGATAAAAATAATCCTGTGATGTTTGAAATTATCGCTGGTGAAAGAAGATGGCGAGCTGCTACACTTGCTGGAATTAGTGAAATTCCGGCTGTAATCAAAGATTTATCTGATAAAGAAACTTTTGAAATAGGTTTGATTGAAAATCTTCAAAGAGAAAATCTTTCTCCTATTGAAGAAGCAAACGGTTATAAAAAACTTATGACATCATTTGATTATACACAAGAAGATATTTCAAAAATTATAAATAAAAGCCGTTCATATATTGCAAATATTTTACGACTTCTTTCTTTACCAAAAGAAGTGCAAGATATGGTAAATAATGGTGATTTATCATATAGTATTGCAAGAACTTTGGTTGGAAAGGAAAATCCATTAAAAATTGCAAAATCAATACTTAAGGGTGATATGACAGTTAAACAAGCAGAAGATATTGTTCAACCTGCTAAAAAAGTAAGAATTTTAAGTGAAGAAGAAAATCAACTTACAGCAGAATTGATTTCTTTAAAAGAAAATCTTTCTGATACTTTGAATGCAAAAGTTGATATTAAACTTAAAGGTAAAAAAGGTGAAATTGTTATAAAGTTTAATGATTTGTCTGAACTTAACAATATTACTACTAAATTAAATAATATATAGTTTTTGTTGTTGGTCTTGTGAAAATTGTTTATTAAAAGTTTTGAGTCTTGTTATTAACATAAAAAAATATTTTTTATTATAATAAATCCCTGAAATTAGGGATTCTTTTTTAAGTTATTAACAGTTTTTTATTTTTTATAGAAATTATTAACATGTTAATGAAAATGTTTATTGATTTAAAAATTTTAAAATACTAACATATTTGTAAAAGTTATTAACAATTTATTCACAGGTTAAAAATGAATGAAATAATAATAGGTGGAACCTATAAACATTTTAAAGGTAATGAATATAAAGTATTGGCTGTGGCAAAGCATAGTGAAACATTAGAGGAAATGGTTATATATCAAGATCTTTATGGTTCTTGTGATATATGGGTGCGACCAAAGAATATGTTTTTGGAAGATATAGAAAGAGATGGAAAAATTTTTAAAAGGTTTGAATTTATAAAAAAATAGTTGTTGATTTTTAAAAATATTGTTATACTATAAACACATCTTTTGGGGTGTCGCCAAGTGGTAAGGCAGCGGATTTTGGTTCCGCCATTCGTTGGTTCGAATCCAGCCACCCCAGCCAAGAAATTTAAAAGCCGTCCAAAAGGACGGTTTTTTTTATCTTTCTTTAATTTTATAAAATTTATCAACTATATTTTTTATATTTTGGTCAAGATATGGTATAGATTTTTCTTTTATATTTTGTGAAATACCAAATTTAAGTTCAGCAATACCTCCTGTCATACAAGCCAAAGTATCACTGTCACCACCAAGAGAAACAGCATTTCTGATGGAGTCTTCGTATGATGTAGCATTAAGAGCACAAATTATTGCTTGGGGAACAGTATTTTTACAGGTAATGTAGAATTTATTATAATTTTTTCTTATTTCATTAATAGGTTGTGATAAATTATAGTTATATTTTTTTGATATAATTTCTTTTATTTCTAATACTGGTAAGTTTTGTTTTACTAGATACATTGTTTCAATATATGCTTTTGTTGCATTAATACTTTCAGGATGATTATGAGTAAGATTTGAAAGTTCAGTTGCTTTTTGTAATGCAAATTTTAAATCATTAAGAAGTATAGATATTGGGCTTAATCTCATAATACAACCGTTTGTGTTTGCATTATATGGTTTAGGATTTTTAAGCCAATTTGTGAAACCTGAACCAAAAGCTTTTACTTTTCCGTTTTCATAAGTTCTTTCTTTATAAAGATTTCCCCATTTTTGAAGAATTTTTACAGGGTCATTATTTGTAAGTAACCATTCTGCAGTGGCACAAGTTAAGATTGTATCGTCTGTAAAATGAGAATTTTGAGAAAATAACTCAAAATCTTTTGTTTTGATGTTATGAAATTCATACGGAGAACCTATAATATCACCTATAATACTTCCTAGCATTTTAACCTCTTATTGTTAATTATAAATAGTTATTGTTTTTTTTCTATATTTTTATTTACAATATTTAGAATATCTTTTAAACTTTTTTATGTTTAGGAGATTTGCTATGTTAGAAGAAAGATTTCAGATTAAAACCTATCAATGTAATGAATTTGGTAAAATGAAACTTCGCCATCTTTTTGATTGTTTTCAAGAATTGGCAAGTGATCATGCAGACAGACTTGGGTTGGGGTATGAAGAATGTTTGAAAAAAAATTGTGCTTGGGTTTGTGCAAAATATCATGTTTTGATAAATAAACTTCCTGAATTTAAGGATGATATTATAATCCAGACTTGGCCAAGTAAGTTTATGGGTCCTACTGGAATAAGGGAATTTATTGTAAAAAATTTAGCAGGGGATGTTTTGGTTAAGGCTGTTAGTCAGTGGGTGATTATAGATTTGGTAAAGTTAAGGCCAATGATTGCACAAAATGTATTTGATTGTGCTTCGCTTGCAGAAGGTAATGAGGTAGGATTAAGTTTGGATAAAATTTCTGCTATGACTGAGAATAATTATATTAACAAGGAAAATCTTCGTTATGATGATGTTGATGTTAATCATCATATAAATAATGCTGTATATATTGCACTTTCTGAGGATGCTTTGTTTGATAAGTTTGGAAAGGATGTTAAGGTTAAGGAAATAAGTGTGGATTTTAAAAAATCAGCTGTGCTTTCGGATAAAGAGGTTTTAATAAAATCTTTGTTTAGTGATGAAATTGCTGATTTTACTGTATCAAAAAGTGATGATACAGGTGATTTTGCAAGGATAAATATGATTATTGAAAAATAACTATACCTTTATACTTTTTTCATAAAGTTTTAGTATTTGTTCTGGAATTTTGATTGGGTGGCCGTCCTTATTGGTGCAGATGTGTATAGTATATCCCTTACAAATAAGTTTATTACCACAATGAATTTCACATTCAAATTTTATTTTAAGACCTTTTATTTCTGATACAAAGCCGGTTATTTCAATCAAATCATCGTATTTTGCAGGATATTTATATTCACAATGTGATTCTATTACAGGAAGGCCAAAACCGTTTATTTCAAAATCGTGATAGGTGAGACCGTTTTCACGCATAACTTCACCACGAAGCATTTCAAAGAATTTTAGATAATTTGCATGATAAACAACACCCATTTGGTCGGTATCAGCATAAATAATTCTGTAATTTACTTTGGTCATTTATCTTGTTTTTTCTTTTTCTATTGTTATAAGTTTAAGGTTTTGTTGTCTTATTTTAATAAAATCAGTTGGAATTTGAAAGTAAGTAGCAAGAAGTGTTATATTATTTTTATATTCCTTTGATTTTTTAAGAAATTCTTTTTTTGGGGTAAGAAAACCATATGCAAATGCATTTGAAAGTGTATTTGTTTCATCAGTTCTGTGTGATGCATAAAAATTTCTGGTATTTTTATCGTTTTTGAAAAGTATATAGTCGCCCAATGCTTTTGTAATATAAAAATTATCACGAATTGGAGAATCAAATGCGTTTGGATGTATTTTAAAACCATCTTTGGTTATAGTAAGACCAACATCATATTTAACATCACTATTTTTATCGTTTTGATATACTATTTCACCACCAATTTTTTTAATCAAAGTCTTAAGATACATATCTAAATTATTATTTTTGTTAAGAGATTCAGAAATTTCCCTTATGCCACTTCCAATTTTTTCGGCATATTCAATTTCATTAATAACTTTTTCGTTAGTAACTTTCTTCATTTTTATTTTTCCTTTATTTATTTTTTTGTCTTAATTATATAATAAATTTTATTTAGTTTCAAGAATAAATCTTATGCTTGACTTATATTTCTTTGTTTATATAATCATAACATATTTTGGGGTGTCGCCAAGTGGTAAGGCAGCGGTTTCTGGTACCGCCATTCGTTGGTTCGAATCCAGCCACCCCAGCCATATAAATCATTTATTTTTTTTGTAAAATCAAATGATTAGAATTATAAAGGAGTAAAATTTTTCCATGGTAAAATATAAAAAATATTCTTTAATGGAAAAGTGTCAAAGACTTTTAAGGATGAAGTTGGTTATTCCTGTTTTAAGGTTATCTTTGCCTCCTGAGGTAAAGGCTTTGGGTGTAGGAGTAGGGCTTTTCTGGGCTATGACACCACTTGTTGGAATACAGATGTGGCTTGTATTTATGACATGGCTTTTTTTTAAAAAAATTCTTCATATAGATTTTTCTTTGGTTTTGGGCGTTGCATATACCTGGGTCACAAATGTATTTACGATGATACCTGTATATTATATTTTTTATGTCACAGGGCAGGTTATGCGCGGAAAATTTGGTGATATAAGTGGTTATTCAAAACTTTCAAATATTTTTAAAGAAGCATTTATGGGTGATTTAAGTTTTTCCGAAAAATGGATGCTAGTTTTTAAAATACTTGTAAAAGATTGGGGATTTTCAATGATTATTGGTTGTTTGCCATGGGCCGTTGTTTGTTCGGTTATTGGATACAGACTTACCTTGAAATTTGAAAAATACAGGTTGGAAAAGAAAAATAAATCTATTTCTTAAAATTCCTTGTTTTATTTATTGCTTTTTTATATAATAAACTTATAATATGTTTATATTATAAGAGGGGGAATTTTGAAAGAAGAATTACTTAAATCTGTTGCACAACCTATGCAGGTTTTTTTCGCACCGTTCGGACTTTTCATTTTGAACGTAGTGTTTACCTTTCTTTTAATGATTTTACTTTTAATTTCAGGTTTTGGTGTTTATATGTGGATGCCAATTTTATCCTTTATTATTTTGCATTTTGTCGCTGTTGTTATTGGAAAAAAAGAACCACATATAGATAAAATAATTGCATAAAGAAAAAATATAAATGCAAAAACAAAAAACGTTATAAAAGAAAATGGAAATAAGTTTACAGCTTAAGGGAATAATGAAAAATGAATTTTAATTTACAAAGTGTTTTAGTTGAAAGTTTATCCAATTATTATTATTGGAGTTTGCTTATTTCTTTGTTGGCATTGGCTGTACTTATTGTTGTATTTATGTCGGATAGGGTAAATATGTTTTTACCAAAGCCATTTGATACAAGACTTGTAAATTATCTTCCTTTTGACAGAGTATTAGATGATAAAAAAACAATACTTTGCCAAAATGGAACGTTGGTTAGGGTTTTTAAAATTTCTGGTGTGTCTATTGCTTTTGCAAAAAGAGAAATTATACAAGAATTTTTGGAAGATAGAAAAAAATGGATAGACAGTCTTTCCGAAATAAGTGTTGAAACACGAATCTTTACAATAAGAGAGAAAGTGTATTCCGATAAAATCGTTAATGATTATAATAAACTTTTGCATGATATAAGTGAAAAATGGAACGATGCACAGAACGAAATATTTATGAATAACCACTATATTGTTCTTTCTGTTAATGACAGAAAGGATGCAATGAAGGATTTGGATACGGCAACATCAAACCTTAATGCTATACTTTCAAATTTTGGTGTGAAAATTTTGAAAGAAAAAGATGGTGAAGAAAGCCCATTGTCATTTTTTGCCAGAGTTATAAATCCAATCAGCAGACCAATGCCAAATTCAAAAAATATTGTTTATGACAGAATTTCTGAACTTTTGGTTTCTGATGAAATATTTTTTAGTAATAAGGGTTATATAAGATTTACATCTGGGGATAAAATTAAATATATGGCTGTTGTTGGTATTAAACAGCAATCAAATACTGTTGATGAGCAAATGCTTTCGGATATATTATCCAAAAATTTTGAAATTACCGTACTTCATAACCTTTTCCCAATATCTAAGCTTAAGGCACAAATGGTTTTGGTTAATCAAAGAAGAATGGCAAGTTCGACATCTTTTTCATATGATGTTTTAAGACAATTTGATGATGCCCTTGCCTTAATAGAACAAGGAGATGAAGACCATCAAACTTTGGTTAACTATGCGGAAACATTTTTTGTAAGTGCAGAAAGTTTAAAAGAGCTTGATAAAGCGGTGTTTGAAATTGAAAAAACATGCCGTCTTTATGGTATAACACCAGTTAGGGAAGGTTGGGTTGCACAGGCATCTTGGTTCTCACAATTCCCAACTTATGATAAATATCCAAGAATGTATAAAATGCTTTCACGCGCTGTTGCAACAAGTTTTAATTTTGAAAAACAACCAGAAGGTATTTATAAATGCGATTGGGGTGAAGGCCCTGTTGCTATTTTCCCAACGTATCAGGGAACAGCTTATCAATTCCAGTTTCATGTTTCGGATGAACCTTCGGCTGTGGCACATACTGTTGCGATTGGTCCTACTGGTCAAGGAAAGACAACACTTTATTCATTTTTGGCTGGCCAGTCATTAAGGTTTAAAGATTTGAAATGCTTCTTTTTTGATAGATACAGGGGTGCAGAGATTTTTACCTATGCTGTTGGTGGATCATATATAAATTTTGATGGGAATACAAAAGATAAAGATGTTAAAAAAACAGGTGTGATTGCTCATCTTAATCCTTTTAGAATTGATGATAATCCGGAAAATAGGGCCTTTTTAAGAAGATGGCTTAAGGAAATAACTTTGGCTAATGATCCAACAAGTGAAAATGAAATTGCCCGTGCAGTCACAACTGCGTTTGATTATTTGGAACCAGAAAAAAGGTCACTTAAAAATCTTTATAAATCTTGTTTTTCACCTGCTGGGAAAATGAGAAGAGAGTTATATCGTTGGGTTGATGATAATCAATATGGTGTTTTGTTCAACAGTGAAAATGATAATTTGGATTTATCAAACAGGTTTACTGCTTTTGATTTTACATATATTTTTGATGATAAAACTTTGGCTCCGGCTGTGGTAAGTTATATTATGAATAGAATTCAAAATATTACTGGAAGAACTGGCGATCCATCACTTATTATAATTGATGAAACTGCTCCTATGCTTCAAAATCCAGAATTCAGAAAGAATTTTGTTATAGGTCTTCAGGAAGGACGAAAGAAAAGACAGGCTTATTTAGCTGCATTCCAACAACCTAATATTTTGGATAAACTTGGTATTGGTGAGGTTATTCGTGGTCAATGTCAGACACAAATATTCTTTAGAAATGTTCAGGCAAGGGTGGAAGATTATGAAAGCTGGAATCTTACCCCTAAGGAAATGGCATTTATTCAAGGCAAAATATTCAAAGATTTGAAATATGCAATATTGTTCAGAAAACCATCTATTGATGAGTCTGTGATTTTGAATGTGGATTTATCAGGTCTTGGTCCATATCTTCAGATATTTAACAGTGGAAGAAAGCAGGTGCTTTTGGTTGAAGAATTACGAAAGATTCATGGGAATAAGTTTGTGGAGGTTTACCTTGACTCTTTTAAGTAATTTTTTTGCAAAAATTTTAAAAATAACTGGGTTTTTATGTTTTTCATTTCCTGTTTATGCAAATGAAATTTGTGAAAGATTTTATAAAGAACCAGTTATTTCAACAAGAATAAATTATGGAAATGTAGTTTTTGAATCTGTGCCAAAGGCAACAATTTTATCTTTTGAAAAATTAAAACATCCGGAATCTACTTTGGGTCTTACCAGTGCAGATTTTAGTATAAAGTATGATTTTGGTTTTGAAAAATACAAAATTGATGATGGAGTTTGCACAATAGTTTCCAGTATAAATTTTACTATTGGTTATAAAAATATTGATGTTTTGATTGAGGATAAATACGAACAAGGTAGTTGCGAATATAATGCAATAAAGGAACATGAACTTAACCATGTTGATATTTATAAAAATGAACTTAAATATTACGGAAATTTGATTTTGGATGAACTTAAACGTATTTCTGTTGATATTGGTCCAATATTCTTTAAAAAGGGTGTTTCAGGTAAAAAAATTGGCAATAAAATACAGAAAGCTGTGTTCGAAAATAATAATATTGGTATATTAAAATCAAAACTTGAGAAAGCATTGATAGATAAGAATAATTCTATTGATAGTAAGGAAGAATATACTAAGGTAAAAAACCTTTGTCATAATTGGTAAAATTTTTTCTTGACTTTTTTATATATGACTTATATTTTTCAAATGATTAACCTTTAAAATAGAGAGGTCTATCATGGTTAAAAAAGATTGGGGTAAAAAACATATCTGTCCTTTTTGTGGGGCTATGTTTTATGATATGAAAAAAGAAGTTGTGGTTTGTCCTAAGTGTAAGAAAAACCTTACTGTTGAAGATGAAATAGAATTTATCAGAAAAAAGAAAAAAACAGAAGTTAAGGTTGTTGACCAGATTGACGATTTGGGCGTTAATGATGAAGTAGTTGATCTTTCAGAATCGGAAATGTTTTTTGATATGGATAATGATGAACAAACTGTGTCAAAAACAAATTATTATTCCGATGAAGATGAGGATTATTAACTTCTTTGAATATATACCTGTTTCCTTGAATAATATTTGATGTTATCCTTACATACATAAAGTGTGGCTTGTGTAAGAAAGGAGTGCATTATGGTATGTAATAAATGTGAGGGTAAGCATAATCTTCCCCAAAAAAGTTATAGTAAAAAAGTTGGTGAGCTTCGCCATAATATAAACAGAGCTTTTGATAATTTTTTCAATATCTTGGATTATCCGTTAACACCTTTAAGTGATTTTAGTTTTATTGAACCAAAAATAGAAATGGTTGAAACAGAAAATGGTTTTAATGTTTCAGCTGAACTTCCTGGAATGGATAGTGATGATGTAGAGGTGGATGTGTCTGAGGATGGTTATTTAAGGATTAGAGGAGAGAAAAAAAATTCAATAACAGATAATTCAAATGGAATGTATTTTTCAGAAAGATCTTATGGTATGGTAAGCAGAACAATTCCTTTGTCATCAGAAATTGATGTCGATAAGGTAGAGGCAAAATTTTCAAACGGTGTGCTTAAAATAAACCTTCCAAAAACACAGATTGCAAAGCAAAAAGTAAGAAAAATACAAGTGAAAAAATAGGGCATAGAAATATGCCTTATTTCTTTTCAATTATTTCGGATATGTCTGGAATTTTTTTGACAGATACCATTTTTGCCATATATTCGTTTGCAATAACCTTGTTTTTAACATCATATTCAACAACAAGAATTTCAGAAAGTTTTACCAAATCCTTTTGTTGTGATTTTGGTATGTAATCAAGGATTATTGTTTCCTGAGTATTTCGATATAGAAGTGCATGATCCTTTCCATCATAAACAATTTCTGGATTTATAGGTTTAAGATTAGAAAGTTTTTTTGGGGTAAGAAAAATACATTTTTCATTTTTCTTGTTTACCATTAGAAGGTAAAGTTTTTCTTGCTTGGTCATTTTTTGCTCCTTTTCATCAATTATAATGCATTTTTTTATCAAATACTATTATTATTTATTGACAAATAGATTTTTTTTAATAAAATAGTGAAGTTTTAATTTAAGGAAAAATATTATGAATCTAATTACTTTTATAGTTTATTTTAATAAAAATACTGGAAAAATTGAATCTGTGTATGACAATTTTGCCAAAGAAACTAATGGAAAAACACAAGTTTTGCATTTTGGTCATGCATATTTAAAAGATCAATTAGCAAAGAAAAAAATATTTGACTATATTATGTCAGGGGTATTTTTTGAGAATGAAAAAGGTGATAGTATTATGTATGATCTAAAGTTTGAAAAATCTGTTGTGGATAATAATGCATTATATAATTTATCTTTGAAAAATAAAACATCAGTTGTTAAAGAAAGACAATATATGTCAATGGTCATTATTGATTTTATTAAGGGTGCAATATCCGAAGACCATTTTAAACAATTTTTGGGAAAAAGAATTTATTGTTCCGAAATAAATAAAGTTCCCGATATTTATAATCAAAAAACAAGATAAAAAACCGGCATTTAAGCCGGCTTTTTTAGTTTTTTTCAACCATAAACGATAAATCAGTATCTTCCAGTTTAACAGAATAGGTATCGTCAGTTTTAATAATTTGTGTTGCAAGAGTTGTTGTTGCAATTTCATTATTTGACTTTTCAATACCATCACAAATAGAAATATCAGAAGAATTATATTTTATTGTGATTCTGTCAGAAATATTCAAATCTTGGTTCTTTCGTTCTTCCTGTATTGCACGGATGAAATCACGAATTATACCTTCGGTTTTAAGTTCTGGTGTAATAGTGGTATCAAGCAATACAACAGCAGAATTATCAGATGTTGATTTTCCTTTGAAATCACCAAGGACTTCTACTTTTATTTCAAATTCGTTTGGTTGTAATTCGTATCCGGCAATCTTGCAGATACCATTTACAATTTCGTATTGGTTTGCTTTTGATGCTTTTTGTATTTCAGCCAAAGCACGACCAAGACGTTTTCCAACAATTGGAGTGTAAATGTAAAGAATCTTTTTTGCATACTTGTCAATATCAGTTGTAAATTCAATATTTTTTACATTACATTCTGTCTTTATAATATCAGTATAAGGTTTAAGTGTTTCAGTTTTAGGTGATGCAATAGTAAGTGTTGACAATGGTTGTCTGTTTCTTATTGCTGCCTCCTCACGCAAGGTTTTAACACTTGAACATACAGATATAACTGTATCCATAGCAGAGATTAAATTTTCATCTTTTATACCTGTTGCTGTTGCATAATTATCAAGATGAACAGAATCTTTGCCTGTTAAGTTTTTATATACAAAGTCAGTTATAAATGGCATAAGTGGTGCCATTATTTTTGATAAGTCAATCAAAACAGTGTATAGTGTATTAAATGCCTTTATCTGAGTTTCTTTTAAAACACTGGTTCCCCAGAATCTTTCACGACATTGACGGATATACCAATTGTTAAGAATATCAAGGAATCTTTCACATAAAGTTGTGAATGTCGCAATATCATAATTATCCATTGCTGATTTTGCTTTTTCCTTTAATTCATCCAATTTTGAAAGAATGTATCTGTCCATAATTTCATCAGATGATGTGTTATATTCAGCCTTTATTTCATCAGCATTTGCGTATAATGTGAAGAAATGATATGCGTTATAATATGGAATTTGTGCCTTTCGTGATGATACAGCAATTTCGGTTCCTTCTTTTGAAAGACGAATTGTTTCACCCCTTAGGGCTGGTGATGATAACATTATCCAACGAAGTGCATCAGAACCGTATTTATCAAAGAATTCAGTTGGTTCAGAGTAGTTTTTAAGTTTTTTTGATAACTTTTGTCCCTTTTCATCAAAAACGAATCCAGAGCATACACAAGTTTTAAATGGTGCACGACCAAAAAGTGCAACACCCAAAACAACAAGTGTATAGAACCAACCACGTGTTTGATCAGTACCTTCTATAATAAAATCTGAAGGGAAGTTTTTATCAAACCAATCCTTATTTTCAAATGGGTAGTGGCAAGATGCAAATGGCATAGAACCACTTTCAAACCAACAATCAAAAACATCAGGAATACGACGCATCATTGATTTACCTGTTGGATCATCTGGGTTTGGATATACAATTTCATCAATGTATGGACGGTGTAAATCGACAACTTTCATACCTGATGCTTTTTCAATTTCGGCAATAGAACCAAAAACATCAATCCTTGGATATTTTGGATCATCAGATTTCCATACAGGAAGTGGAGCACCCCAGAATCTGTTTCTGGAAATGGACCAATCACGCGCACCTTCAAGCCATTTTCCAAAACGACCATATTTTATGTGATCTGGAATCCATGTTATTGTTTCGTTTGCTTTTATAAGTTCATTTTTTATATCTTCAACACGAACAAACCATGAGCTCATTGCTTTGTAAATAAGAGGTTTGTCTGTTCTCCAACAAAAAGGATATGAGTGTGTGATTTGTGATTTTTGGAAAAGTTTTCCCTCTTCTTTTAACCTTGTAAATATCAAATCGTTTGTATCAAATACTTGCATACCTTTGTAATCAGAAACTTCGGCAGTAAATTTACCTTCGTTATCAACAGGGCAAAGAACAGGAAAATCTTTGTTAAACGATTTGCAAATACTGAAATCATCCTCACCAAAACCTGGTGCTGTGTGAACTACACCTGTTCCGTCTTCGGTTGAAACATATTCACCAGATAATACTTGGAATGCATCATATTTTTCACGATAGTCAGCAAAGTATGGAAAAAGTGGAGTATAATGTAAACCAACAAGTTCGCTTCCTTTTATCTCACGAATAAGTGTTGCCTTTTCAAGTTCTTTTTTATATGCAGAAACACGTGCAGTTGCAAGAACAAGTTTTTCACCATTAAGTTCGTATATGGAATAATCAATATCACTGCCAACAACAAGCATTAAGTTTGATGGAAGTGTCCATGGTGTTGTTGTCCATGCAAGAAGTGTTAATCCGTTTTCAAGTGAAAATTTTACAGTAGCAGTATTATCTGTTTTATCTTGATAACCTTGGTTAACTTCAAAATTTGAAAGAGGTGTTTCAGCAGCCCATGAATAAGGAAGAATACGAAAATCTTCGTAAAGAAGTCCTTTTTCATATAGGGTTTTGAATGCCCAAAGAATACTTTCGGAATATTCTTTATCCATTGTTTTATAGGCATTTTCCATATCAACCCAACGACCAAGACGATTGATTATACCCTTCCATTCATTTGTATAAGCTAAAACATCTTCACGACAGATTGCTGTGAATTTATCAACGCCGTATGCTTCAATAGCTTTTTTACCTGAGATTCCAAGTTCCTTTTCTGTTTTAAGTTCAGGTGGAAGTCCATGACAATCCCAACCCCAACGACGCTTTACCTTTTTACCAAGCATTGTTTGATAACGCGCAACGGTATCCTTTGCAAAACTTTGTAATACATGACCATAATGAGGAAGTCCATTTGCAAATGGAGGGCCATCGTAAAAAACAAATTCGTCCTTTTCATCACGTTCATCAACAGAGCGTTCAAAGATTTTTTCCTTATTCCAAAAAGCAAGAACTTCTTTTTCTATTTCAGGAAAGTTTGGTTTAGGGGTTGTTTCTGGATAAATATTTTTTCTTGACATATTTTTACCTTTTTGTTTAATATAAAGTGATATTTGACAATCATTAATAAATTATAATGAACTATGATAATAAGGTTTTAAAATGAATTCAATAGAAAAAAACATAGAATTGCGAGAAAAATTTAAAGCTGTACCTATTGAAGATATTGGTAAAGTAGAAAAAGAAAAAACAAAATTGGCTGTGTTTGATTTTGATGAAACTTTGGTTCAATCCCAAGATATGTTTTATCGATTGATGATGGTGGCGGCAGAAAAGCTTGGCCTTGTTTGTGATGATGTTATTGTTAAAAAAATTTTTTCAAAATGGGATAAGGAATATTTTGGTTGGGGTAAAAATTTGGAAGAACAAAAACTTATTTACATAAAAAAATACCAACCTATGATAACAACGCTTTGTAATAATCCGTTTTTTATTAAACAAATGAAGTTTTTTGATGGTATGCAGTATGTTATAAGGGTATTGGCAAGGACAGATATTGCATTGGCTATTGCTTCATCCAGAGATGTAAGATCTATTAATACTTTTTTGAAAAAAGAAGGTGTGGATAGTTGTTTTTCAATAGTAGAAGCAACAGAAGGTGGTAAAATTTTTGAAGATAAACCAAGTATTTCTATTGTAAGTTATATATCTCAGGAAACAGGAATACCACTTGAAAGATCAGTTATGATAGGAGATTCTTTGACTGATATAAAAATGGGAAAGAATGCTGGAATGAAAACTATTGCCGCTGGGTATAGTAGATATTCTGATGTTGAAAAGTTGAAAAAAGAAAATCCTGATATAATTATTGATAAAAAAGATAAACCTTTATCTATTATTTTTGCAATTAAGGATTTGTTGGATTCAAAAACTTATAGTTAAAAATAAATTGATATTTATCTTGTTCTTGATATAATTATCTTAAATTTAATTTGAGGTTATAAAATGGAATATGATGTTGTTGTCATAGGTGGTGGTCATGCTGGTATAGAAGCATCTGCTGCATCAGCAAGATTGGGACTTAAAACTGCTCTTGTGACTTTTATGAAAACAAATATTGGAGAAATGTCTTGTAATCCATCGATTGGTGGACTTGGCAAGGGGCATTTAGTACGTGAAATTGATGCCTTAGATGGTGTTATGGCAAGGGCAATTGATAAGGCAGGAACACAATTCAGGGTGCTTAATTCTTCTAAGGGGGCTGCGGTTCAAGGACCAAGAGCACAAGCAGATAGAGGTCTATATAAAAAGGCAGTTAATGAAATACTTAGCGAATATCCAAATCTTACTGTTATTGAAGATGAGGCATTAAGTGTAAATTTTGATCATGATTTTTCTTTTGTAAAATCTGTTGAATTGGAAAAAAATGGAATTATAAATTGTAAGTCAGTTGTTCTTACAACAGGAACATTTTTAAATGGTATTATGCATACTGGTGAGGAACAAACCAAGGGTGGAAGAATTGGTGAAAAGGCTAGCTATGGAATTACAAAATCTTTAAAAAAAGTCGGGTTTGAGATATTAAGGCTTAAGACTGGAACACCAGCAAGACTTTCAATGGCAACTATCAATTATGATGGTTTGGAATGTCAGGAAAGTGATAATCCTCCGGAACCATTTTCTTATTTGACTGATAAAATTACGCAAGAATTATTGCCTTGCTATCTTACCTATACAAATGCAGAAACACATAAAATTATTACTGATAATAAGGACAGAAC
>JAEEGL011914764.1_pt1 | contig 15865 bp, 16 predicted proteins | sample 9134231 | NCBI WGS metagenome assembly JAEEGL01 (sample SAMN16246548, study PRJNA631951) | gut metagenome | biome: gut microbiome; feature: rumen; material: fiber-attached | host: Bos | place: Iran: Karaj | collected 2018-10
AAAGCTCATGGAGCAGCTCAAGGGGCTGCTGCGCTGAGACGTGGACGGGCTGGAGGAAAAGCTCTCGGCGCTCTTCGCGTCGCCGGAGAGCGTGGCGCAGCTCCGCAGTCTGGCGGAATCCCTGGGAGGCGCCCTGGGAGGCGGCGGGGATACGCCGGAGCAGGGCGCCGCCGCCGGGGCGGGGGAGGGACCGGACCCCCGGCTCATGCAGCTGCTGGGCGGCGTGCTGCGGGAATACAACGCCCCCAGCCGCACCGCCGCCCTGGTATCCGCCCTGACGCCGTGGCTGCGGGAGGACAGCGCGGAGCGGCTGAACAAGGCCCTGCGGATCGCCAGGCTGACCCGGGCCGCCAAAACGGTCCTGCCGGAGCTGGGCTTCAGACGCCCGTGAGAGCCGGGGAGGGAGGAGGGCAGAGGAATGTACAACCGGTATTTGCAGGCCCGGGGAGGCCGGGCGGAGGGCGCTGCGGAGCCGGAGAGCCCGGCCCGCCCCGGACCCCGGGAGAAGCAGGCATGGGAAAGCCCGGCGGGCGCTGGTCCCGCCGGGCTGAAAACCCTGCTGAGCGGTCTCTGGGGCAGCGGAGCGGACTCGGGCGATCTGTTCCTCTGCCTGATCCTTCTGCTCCTTTATCTGGAGCAGGAGGACGAGGAGCTGCTGATCGTTCTGGCTGCCCTGGTCGTGCTGGGCCTGGGGGAGGAGGATCAGTCCGGCAGACGGAAAAGCTGATCGTCCGGGGCGGACAGGTCCGCCTCCCCGGCCTGCATCCGGTAGATGCAGGAGTCTCCGTCCCACTGCTCCGCGGCCTCCAGAAGGCCGGTGTCCAGGGAGATATAGTACACGTCCAGGTAGCCCAGCTCCGCACTGTCCGCCGTGACCAGGATGCGCCATTTGCCCCGCTCCGTCCGGGTGCAGCCCGCGGTGCGGATCCGCGCCGGGTCCAGGGTCAGAAGATCCTCATAGGTGGGGATGCGCTGCAGGCTGTCCCCCAGGCTGCCGCCGCCGGAATAGGTGAACCGCCGGCCGGGATCCTCCTCCTGCCATACGGTGAGCTCGCCGTCGATGAGCAGGTACTGCTTCCGGGCGCCGTTTTCCGTGACCGTCATGCGCTGCATGCCGTTTTTGACCCATACGTCGATCTGTGCGGTGCGGATGCCGGAATCCCACATGCTTTCCACGCTGATGCTGCGGGAATAGCTGTCCGGCCGGTGCAGGGTGGCAATGACCGCCTGCACGGTATCCGGCTCCACCTTCACCAGGGCCAGCTCCTCCGGCACCGCCGGAAGGGACTCCCCGGGCAGCCGGGCCTGGGTCTCCGGCAGATGGACTTCGGCTGTCTTTCGCGCCGTCCAGGGGGAGAAAAGCAGCAGGATCAGCGCGGCCAGCAGCGCCAGGGTGCCGATCCCCGCCGCCAGCAGAGCCCGGTCGTGCTTCATGCCTGCCCGTCTCCGGGGGGCTCGGTCTTCTCCTTTTCCGCCCCGGGATCTTCCTGCCCGGGGGCCTTCTCCTCCGGCTTCGGGGCCTGCCTGTGGCCGCTGCGGAACACGAACACGGCCAGGAGCCCCGTGGCCAGGAAGGCCAGGATCAGCAGCAGGGCCTTCATGGCCCCGCTGGTGGCCAGCACCACGGCGGAAAGACCGAACACGGCGCTGACGCAGTAGAGGATGGCGACGGCCTGCTTCTGGTTCAGGCCCATGTCGATAAGTCTGTGATGGACGTGCCCCCGGTCCGCGTGCATGGGGCTCTGGCCCTTCAGCAGCCGCCGGATGATGGCAAAGCTGGTGTCAAAGAGGGGCAGGGCCAGGAGCAGGAAGGGGAGCAGAAAGGAGATGATGGCGTAGGTCTTGAACAGACCGATCACGGACATGGTGGCCAGCACGTAGCCCAGGAGCAGGGCGCCCGTATCCCCGGCAAAGATCTTGGCGGGGTTCATGTTGTAGGGCATGAAGCCCAGGCAGGCGCCGGTGAGGGCGGCCATGATGATGGCAACGTTCCCCTCGCTCACCAGCAGGGCGATGACCAGCATGGCAACGCTGTCGATGGCGCTGACCCCCACCGCCAGGCCGTCCAGCCCGTCGATGAGGTTCACGGAGTTCGTCACCAGCACGATCCACAGCACGGTGATGGGAATGCTCAGCTCCTGCAGGATGAGCCATTCGGAGCCCAGGAAGGGAATGGGGTTCGTAAAGACCTCGATGCGGATGCCGGAAAACACGGCGGCCAGGGCCGCGGCGATCTGGAGCAGCAGCTTGAGCCACCACTTCAGCGGCACGATATCGTCAATGACGCCGGTGATGACCACCAGCACGCAGCCCAGGAGCATGCCCCGCACCTGGGTGTCGATCTTGCTGAACAGCAGGGTGCTCAGCAGGAAGCCCAGGAACATGGCCAGGCCCCCCAGCCGGGGGATGGGGTGGTCGTGCATCCTGCGCCCGTCCTTGGGCACGTCCATGGCGCCAACCCGCTGGGCAAAGACCTTCACCACCGGCGTGAGGGCAAAGCTCATCACCAGGGCAGCCGCCAGGGAGACCAGGACCTGGGCCAGAAGGCCCATATCAATGGTGAACATGGCGTTTACCTTTCCACAAAACCGACTTTCTTGTAGACCTTGCGCAGGGTGCGGTAAGCGGTGCGGGAGGCGCGGTCGGCGCCGTCCCGCAGGATGGAGGCGAGATAGTCCTTGTTTTTCAGCAGGTCCTCCGTCTTTTCCCGGATGGGCCGGAGCAGCTCCACGACGCTTTCTCCCACGGCGGTCTTGAAGTCCCCGTAGCCCTTGCCCTCAAACTCCGCCTCGATCTCCGGGAAGGTCCTGCCCGTGGCGCAGGCATAGATCTGCATCAGGTTGGATACGCCGGGCTTGGCCTCGGGATCGAAGCGGACGCAGCGCTCCGTATCCGAATCCGTCACCGCCCGCTTGAAGCAGCGCAGGATCTCCTCCGGCTTCTGGAGGATATAGATGCAGCCGCCCGGGTCCTTATCGGACTTGGACATCTTGTTCTGGGGGGTGGTGAGGCTCATGATCCTGGCTCCGGCGGTGGGGATGAAGGGCTCCGGCACGGTGAACACGTCCCCGTATATGCCGTTGAAGCGCAGGGCGATATCCCGACTCAGCTCCACGTGCTGCTTCTGGTCGCTGCCCACGGGCACCAGGTCCGTCTGGTACAGCAGGATATCCGCCGCCATGAGGCTGGGGTAGGTGAAGAGACCGGCGTTGATGTTCTCCGCGTTCTTCGCGGACTTGTCCTTGAACTGGGTCATGCGGCTCAGCTCGCCGAACATGGTGTAGCAGTCCAGGACCCAGGCCAGCTGGGCGTGCTCGGGGACGTGGCTCTGGATGAACAGCGTGTTCTTCTGCGGGTCCAGGCCGCAGGCGATATACTGGGCAAGCTGGGTGATGCTGCGCCGCCGCAGCTCCGCGGGATTCTGCCGCACGGTGATGGCGTGCATATCCACGATGCAGTAGTAGCACTCATATTGATCGGACAGGTCCACCCAGTTCCGGATGGCCCCCATATAGGAACCCAGGGTGAGCTCACCGCTGGGCTGGATGCCGCTGAAAATGACCTTGCGTTTTTCGTCCATTTCGGATCTCCCCTTTCTTCGGGCGCATATGACCCTTGAATCGATTTAATATAGCACAGATACGCGGGCAATTCAAGGTTTTCCTGCCCCGCCCTGCCGCCGGAGGGCGGCCATCATACCGTTACCGGAGAAAACAGCTTGGGTTGAAACAAACCGAGGTCGAAGAGCGTGCGGACATCGGAACAAATATCCCGGGTCAGATGGGCGAATGTGCTCCGGACCGGGGAAAAGCCGGTATGCGCCATTGACAGCGCCCGTCCTTGCCGGTAAAATAAACTGATGCGAATACCAAGCACACATGCGGAGGATATGACCATGGACAAGAAATGGTTTGACGAAATGGAAGCCAGGATCCCCAGGGAGGGCGTGCGCACCCGCTTCGCCCCCAGCCCCACGGGGTACATGCACATCGGCAACATGCGCACCGCCCTGTATACCTGGCTCATTGCCCGGAAGGCCGGCGGGAAATTCCTGCTGCGCATCGAGGATACGGACCAGGGCAGACTGGTGGAGGACGCCACGGAGATCATCTACCGCACCCTGCGGGACGCGGGGCTCACCTGGGACGAGGGACCGGATATCGGCGGCCCCGTGGGTCCCTATATCCAGACCCAGCGGAAGGACCTGTACCTGCCCTATGCGGAGGAGCTCATCCGCCGGGGCTGCGCCTACCGCTGCTTCTGCGAAAAGACCGAGTCCGAGGAGGACAGCGGGGATTTCTCCCGGGGGGAGGACCCCTGCCGCAGCCTGAGCCCGGAGGAGTCGGAGGCCAGGGCGAAAGCCGGGGAGCCCTTCGTGGTGCGCCAGCGCATCCCCAGGGAGGGAAGCACCACCTTCCATGACGAGATCTTCGGAGACATCACCGCCCCCAACGCGGACCTGGACGACCAGGTGCTCATCAAGCGGGACGGGCTGCCCACCTATAACTTTGCCAATGTGATCGACGACCACCTGATGGGCATCACCCACGTGGTCCGGGGCACGGAGTATCTCTCCAGCGCCCCCAAGTACAACCTGCTGTATGAGGCCCTGGGCTGGGAGATCCCCAAGTACGTCCACTGCTCGCCCATCATGCGGGACGCCCAGCACAAGCTCAGCAAGCGCCATGGGGATCCCACCTATGACGATCTGCTGAAGCAGGGGTATCTGAAGGAGGCCATCCTGAACTACGTGGCCCTGCTGGGCTGGAGCCCGGCGGGGGAGCGGGAGTTCTTCACCCTGCAGGAGCTGGCGGAGGCCTTCGACCTGAAGGGCATGAGCAAGTCCCCCGCCATCTTCGACCCGGTGAAGCTCACCTATTTCAACAGCGCCTATCTGCGGAATATGACGCCGGAGGCCTTCCATGAGGCGGCCCGGCCCTATATCCTGCAGGCCGCCGAGGGCATGGATACGGCCCTCATCGCCTCCCTGCTGCAGCAGCGCTGCGAGAAGCTTTCGGATATCCCCGGCCAGCTGGGCTTCCTGAAGCAGCTGCCGGAGTACGGCACGGAGCTGTTTATCAACAAGAAATCCAAGTCCGATCCGGAGTCCTCCGTTGAGATGCTCCGGGCGGCCATCCCCTGTGTGGAGAAGCTGGAGCCCTGGACCAAGGACGGGGTGCACGACGCCCTGATCGCCCTGGCGGAGACGCTGGGCGTGAAGAACGCAAAGCTCCTCTGGCCCGTGCGCATCGCCCTGTCCGGCCAGGCCGTCACCCCCGGCGGCGCCGTGGAGATCTGCTGCCTGCTGGGCAGGGAGGAGGCCGTCCGGCGGATGAAGCTGGGCCTGGCGCTGCTGACGGACGGCGGGGAGGCGGCGCAGTGAAACGCCCGGCCGCAGTGCTGACCGCACTGGCGCTGTGCCTCCTGCTGGCCTCCTGCCGCGGGCCCGGGGATGCGGACACGCAGCCCGAGGCCACCGCAGCGGCTTCCCCCACCCCTTCGGCGGTCTCAACGCCGGCCCCCACGCCCACCCCGGAGGCTGCGGCGTCCCCGACGCCCACCGCCGTGCCCCTGCCCTCCGTCACGCCGGAGCCCACTCCGGACTGGTCCATGACCGAGGGGGATACGGAGCTGGAGGTCCGGCTGGACGGTGAGGTGGTGCATATCATGGCCACCGAGCGGGAATACCTGCTGCGGGAGGACCCCATGGTCAGCTTCCGGATGGTGGTGCCGGACAGCCTCATCCGCTCCCGGTATACCAACAACGCCTGGTACTTCCCCTTCTCCGGGGGAGAGACGGACCGGTCCTGGCTGGAGCTGAGCCTCATCGGCGGCGCGGACGCGGCGGAGATCCTGCCGGATTTCATGAACGCCTATCTGCAGTTTACGGAGATCGAGTTTTCCGGGGAATCTGAGGTTGGCTCCCTGTACGCGGCGGAGACCATCACCGCCTCCGGGGAGGACAAGCTGGTGAAGGCCTGGCTCATCAACGTGCCGGGAGGCGTGTTCTCCGTCGTGCTGTGCTGCAGCTTTGACCATCTCAGTCTGGACGTGAGCTGTCTGGAGGCCATGCTGCAGACGCTGACGCTGAGCATGGAAAACTAAACCGGGAATGAATGAACTGCCCCATGCCGAAACTATCGGCATGGGGTGATTTTATGCGGAAAAGAAATCTCGTGCGTATCCTTTCCTTCTGCGCTGCGGCGCTGTTGGTGATGGGCGGCGTCACCGCCGGAGCGGTGGGCCGGGCGGAGCTGCGGGAACGGCAGATGGAGGCGGTATGGCGCCGCTCCTTCGCGGCCCTCGCCTCCAATGTGGAGCAGATCGACACGGCGCTGGAAAAGTGCCTCTGCTCCGCCTCCCCCCGGCTGATGGGCTCCGCCTGCGGGGAGATCAGCGCCTGCGCCAGGGAAGCCCAGCTGAACATGAGCGAGCTGCCCTTTTCCGGCCTGCTGCTGGAAAAGACCTCCGGCTTCCTGGGCCGGCTGGGGGACTATTCCCGGGCGCTGTCCCGGGGGGCGTACGGCACGGCGCCCGGCCTGCCGGATCGGGAGACCCTGACCGGCCTGCAGAAGGCCTCCTCCGCCCTGAAGCACAGCCTGACCCGGCTGCAGGGGGAGCTGGAGCAGGGCATGGTGTCCATCCGTGACCTGGCGGAGAGCCCGGAGGATCTGGACAGCCGGGTGCCGGACCTGGGGGCGGGCATGGAGGAGATCGAGGACGCCTTCCCGGAGCTGCCCACCCTGATCTATGACGGGCCGTACTCCGAAAGCGTGGACCGGGGGGAGGCCAGGGGCCTCCGGGGCCTTACGGAGGTGAGCGAGGGGGAGGCCGTCCGGGCCGCCTCCGCCTTTACCGGCCTGCCCGCCGGAAGCTTTGCCTCCCTGGGCCGGTCAGAGGGCAGGCTGCCCTGCTGGCTGCTGACGGCCCGCTCCCCCGGCGGGGAATGCTGCCTGCGGGTGACGGTCCGGGGCGGCCGGGTGCTGGACATGGTATCCGACGAGGAGAGCCTGGAGGAACGCCTGACTCCGGACCAGGCCCGGGACGCGGCGGCCTCCTTCCTGCGCCAGCGGGGCTTTGAGCGGATGCAGGAGAGCTACTGGCGGCGGGAACAGGGGACCCTGCTGGTGAATTACGCCCCGGTGCAGGAGGGCGTCGTGTGCTATCCGGACCTGGTGAAGGTGCGGGTCTCCCTGGACAGCGGCAGGGTGGTGGGGTATGACGGGGAGGGCTATCTGCTGAACCACTGCCTCCGGGCCCTGCCGGAGCCCATGGACCGGGATCAGGCCGCGGGGCTGCTGGAGCCGGGCCTGCAGGTCCTGAACGACAGGCTGGCGGTGATCCCCACGGAGGGGAAGGGCGAGCGCTGCTGCCGGGAATTCCTGTGCCGGACGGAGGCGGGCGGGAACTGCCTGGTGTACCTGGACGCGGTCACCGGGGAGGAGGCGAAGGTCCTGCTCCTGGTGGAGGACGACGACGGGACCCTGACGGTGTGAATACGCAGTACCCCCCGGGCGGCAAGGCCCGGGGGGTACTGTATGGCGCAGACTCACTCCTCCGGCTTCCAGGCGGGGACCTGGGTCTGCTTGTTGTAGATGGGCGCGGCGATGTTCCTGGGGAAGACCTTGGCAAAGTCCGGGTTTGGCTCCTCGTCCGGGATGGCCCGGGTGATGGCGTCCGCGTGCTCCTGCCAGCCCTTTTTCCACTCCGCATGGGTGAAGATGAACAGGTCGCCCCGCATGATGCCCCGGACTACCCGTTCCCCGGCCTCCGCCGGGTCCCGTTCCATCCTGCTCATGTCTATGCCGCTGAGATCCTGCTTCTTGATCCCCTTGTTGGGGCTCACCCGTTTGGCGAAGGGGGACCCCAGGTGCATTTCCCGGATCTTGTCCGTGGTGGTGTTCAGGTTCGTCCGGAAGGGGCCGGGACAGAACACGCTGACGCCCACGCTGGTATCCTGCAGGTCCAGGGCCAGGGTCTCCATGGCGGCCATGACGGCCCGCTTGGTGGAGTTATAGAGCATCATGCCGGGCAGGGGGATGATGCCGTTCTTGCTGGCGGTGCTCACTACCCAGCCCTCCTCGCCGTGCTTCAGGATCCGGGGCAGGACGGTCTTGATGCCGTTCAGCACGGACTTGAAGTTGATGTCGATGGCAAAGTCCATGTCCTCGTAGCTGGCTTCCCAGATGGGGCCCTCCATGAGGCCGATGCCCGCGTTGTTCACCAGGATGTGGATCTTGCCGAAGGCGGCCTCCGCCTCGTCCGCTGCCCGGACGAAGGCCTCCCGGTCCATCACGTCCAGCAGGACGGGGCAGCAGGGCCAGCCCTGCTCCTGAAACAGGGGCAGCGCCGCGTCCAGCGCCTCCTGACGGAAATCCGCGATGACGATGTTGGCCCCCCGCTTTGCCAGAGCCCTGGCGATCCCCAGCCCCAGGCCGCTGGCGCCGCCGGTGACGAATGCGGTCTTGCCGTGAAAATCCTGAATACCCATTCGGTTGCAGCCTCCTTACGGTTTTAGTATACTGCCAGTATATACCCGGACGGAGAAAAATGCCATGTTTCGGAGAAAAATCGGCGCCGGAGGGGAATATTCACGGCGGACTGCCGTCTTAATGGGTGAGAGACCGGAAAGGAAGTGAAGTCCGTGGAGGATCGGGAGATCATCGAATTATACTGGGCCCGGGATGAGCGGGCCATATCCGCCTCGGCGGAGAAATACGGTCCCCTGTGCCGCAGCCTTGCCGCGCGGATCCTGGATAGCCCGGAGGACGCGGAGGAGTGCGTCAGCGATACCTGGCTCCGGAGCTGGAACGCCATGCCGCCCCAGAGACCCCGGCTGCTTCGGGCCTTCTTTGCCCGCATCACCCGGAACCTGGCCCTGGACCGGTACCGGCGGGAAAACGCCCTGCGCCGGGGCGGGGGCGAAACGGCCCTGGCCCTGGAGGAGCTGGGGGACGCCGTATCCGGCCTGCCCCTGGAGACGGAGCTGGAGCGCCTTGCCCTGCAGCGGCTTCTGGACGCCTTCCTGGAGAGCCTGGAGCCCGGAGACCGGACATTGTTCCTGCGGCGGTACTGGGGCATGGAGTCCCTGGGAGAGCTGGCAAAGCTGGAGAAGACCACGGAGAACGCCCTGGCAAAGCGGCTGTGGCGGCTGCGGAAAAAGCTGAGGGAACGGCTGGAAAAGGAGGGATACGGGCTATGACGGCAATGGATATGCTCACCGTTCTGGGGGAAAGCCGGGAGGAGTGGCTGGATGCGGCCCTGGACAGGACGCCCCGCAAGGGGCTGAGCCGCGGCCTGCGCATGGGCCTGATCGCCGCCGCAGTGGTCGTGCTGCTGAGCCTGGCGGCGCTGGCGGTGAACGGGGGCCTGATGGAACGCATTTTCCCGGAGCGGTTCGATGAAATTTCGGATTTCGTGAGCCGCGAGGCGGTGACGGTGGAGAACGAGATGCTGCGCCTCACCGTCCATGAGGCGGTGACCGACGGCTTCAGCGCCGTGATGTTCTATTCCATACAGCGCCTGGACGGCGGCAGCATGGAGGGCTGGTCCCCGGACGACGAGATCACGCCCCTGAACAGCCAGGGGGATCCCATCCGCTTGGGCGGCAGCTGGGGCGACAAGTATATCACCGGGGAGGAGACGGAGGACAGACGCTGGTTCGTCTGGTACGCCTACGACCGGACGGACCTGGCCGGGATCACCATGCGCCTGTTCGGCCTGGTGGACCGGACCACGGGGGAAAAGCTGGACGCCGGTTCCCTCCGGGCCACGGTGGAGCTGACTCCCTGCCCGGTCAAGACGGCGGAGCGCCGGGGCGACCCGGAGGCGAGGGAGTTCTATCCCTTTATCACCCTGTCGCCCCTCTCCCTGCGGATAGAAGCTTATGTAAACCAAAGGACTCTGGAGGACGGGTATGCGCCGCCGAAGAACCGGGTGGTGAACGGAGAGCCGAACTGCACCGTGCTCCTCCGGTACCGGGACGGGAGCGAGGAGGACCTGACGGAGATGCTCCGCAGGCGGCCCGGCGCAGCCGCGGAGCTGATCGTGGGCACGTTCCCGGAGCTGATCGACCTGGACCGGGCGAAAGCCCTGGTCATCGACGGCGTCGTCTATCCCCTGCAGGCCGGGGAGCAGCATATCCGCACCGGCCCGTCGGAGACGGGGCTGGAGGCGGTGCGGGCCTGGACCTACGGGGACCATACGCCGACGCACCCGGAGCTCCGGACGGCGGAAAACGGCGTGACCCTGGCCCTGGATGGGATCTGGACCGACGGGTACACCGCGGAGCTGTGCCTGGCCTATGACGACGAAGCCGCGCGGGGGGAGCTGATCCTGCCGGCGCACCAGGGCGGGCTGCTGCGGGTATCCGCTTACGACGCCTCCGGCGCGCCGCTGGCGGCCGGGCTGAGGCTCATCAACTCCTGGGATCTGGTAGCGGGGCTGGCGGTGGAGTGCGCCGGAAAGGCCGCTTCCATCACCCTGTCGGCAGGGGGCGCGGAGCTCACGATCCCCCTGGATATGAAGGCGCTGCAGAAGCTGCCCCAGACCGTCCCGAAAGAGGCGGAGCCCCGGAAAACCTGGGGCCCGGACAACGAAACAAAGCTGTATCAGTCGGCCTGCGATTCCCTCTTTGCCGGGGTGGAGCCGGACGACACGGGCTATACCGCCGACAACGGGGAATACACCCTGAGCTTCGAGTATGTGTATGCCCGGGCGGAAAAGGGAAAAGCCCTGGTCCGGGTCCTGGGCCGGTACCGCAGTGTCAGCGGCGAAAAGCTGTCCCTCTCCGTGGATGGAAATCGCTTCACCGTCGCCGGGATCACGGCGGCGGGGGAGGAATGCATCCTCTCCGGCGCCGCCGGCTTCCAGGGCTGGTTCGAGAAGGAGCGAACGGAATGCGTCTTCCAGATCGACTGGGACGACTACGGAAACAGCCCCGGCCTCGCCGGCTTCCGCATCACCTGGACGCCCCCGGACGGGGCCCGCATCAGCATCGACGTCCCGCTGACGGATGACTGAACGAAGCGCCCGGTATCCGACGTGATACCGGGCGCTTCTGCGTTTTCAGGCGTTCAGCCAGTTCAGCACCAGGGCGGCAACGCCCTCCGCGTCCTCCAGACCGTAGACGGGCACGCCGGGCAGGCGCACGTCCGTGTCCGTCACCAGGGCCAGAAGGGTGGAGGGGTCGCACACGGGGATCCGGGAATTGGCCCCCCGGAGGATCTCCAGCTTCGGGTACCCGGAGCGCTTGAAGCCCTCCAGCAGGATCAGGTCCGCCTCGGGAAACAGGGAGACAAGCTCCCCCTCGGTCACGGAGGCATATTTCACCGCCTGGAACTTCTCCCCGTCGAACACCGCCGCCCCCAGAGCGCCGGCCTCCAACATGCGGAAGGTGTCCGTTCCCTCCCGGTCCGGGGCAAAACGGTGCCCGTCGTGCTTGATAACGGCGGTGCGCACCCCCAGTGCGGCGAGGGCCGGAATGAGCTTTGCGATGAACGCGGTCTTGCCGGAGTTTTTCACCCCGGAGACCGCCAGGAGCTTCTGACGCATAGGGTACACCTGCCTTCCCGGACATTGTATCAGACCTGAAGGCTCTGTCAAGCTGCGGCTTGCCAAGGCGGCGGATTTCGGCTACAATGCAGGCAGGACGATACATATCACGGAGAAAGGAAGCTGTACATGAGAGAATTCAAATATCCCCACCTGTTCGAGCCCATCCGCCTGGGGAACACCCTGTTCCGCAACCGCATCTTCGCCTCCCCCACGGGCTATACCAACATGACCGGAGACAACATCCTGCCCCCCGGCGCCGCGGCGTACTATGCCCGGAAGGCCATGGGCGGGGCGGCCAGCGTGGCCACCTGCGAGCTCATTACCGACGGGGAGCTGGGCCGGGGCGGCGCGAACCACGTGGCGATCGAGGATCCCCGGGCCTTCAGCCCCCTCTGCCGCCTGGCGGAGGAGGTCTCCCGCCACGGCGCCGTGGCCACGGCGGAGCTGCAGCACGCCGGCATGTTCGCCAACCGCGTTCCCGCCTTCATGGGGGCAAAGAACATGGGCTTTGCCTACGGACCCGTGGAGATGCAGGTGGGGGACCGGGTGGTGCCGGAAATGCCGGAGGAGGTCATCGAGCGGACCATTCAGAAGTACGCCCAGGCGGCCCTGACCGCCAAACGGGCGGGCTTCGGCATGGTCCTGGTGCACGCAGGCCACGGCTGGCTCCTGCACCAGTTCCTGTCCCCCATCACCAATACCCGGAAGGATAAGTGGGGCGGCGCCCCCATCGAAAACCGGGCCCGCTTCACGGTGGAGATCGTGAAGGCTATCAAAAAGGCCTGCGGCGCGGGATTCCCCGTGGAGGTGCGCATTTCCGGCAGCGAGTGCTACGACGGCGGCTATGGGATCGAGGAGGGCATCGCCATTGCCCGGCAGCTGGACGGACTCTGCGACCTGATCCACGTCTCCGCCGGCAACCACGAGGTGGAGGAGGTCTTTGCCGTCACCCATCCCAGCATGTTCCTGGGGGAGGGGCCCAACGTGAAGTACGCCGCCGAGATCAAAAAGCACGTGCGCACCCCGGTGGCCACCGTCGGCGCCCTGGGAGAGCCGGAGATGCTGGAGGAGATCATCGCCTCCGGTCAGGCGGACGTGGTGGAGATGGCCCGGGCGCTCCTGGCGGACCCGGATCTGCCCCTGAAGATCCGCACCGGCAGGGAGGATGAGATCAGGCAGTGCATGCGCTGCCTCAGCTGCTTCTCCACGGAGATGAACTGCGGCGAGCCCTACTGCGCCATCAATCCGGAGACGGGCCGGGAGCTGGATATGAAGTACGACTACCCCAGGGTGAAGGCTGCAAAGCGCGTCCTGGTGGTGGGCGGCGGCGTGGGCGGCATGCAGGCCGCCCTCACCTGCGCGGAGCGGGGCCATCAGGTCATCCTCTGCGAAAAGGGAAGCGAGCTGGGGGGCAGCATCCGCTGCGAAAGGAACGTGCCCTTCAAGCGCAAGCTGGATATTTACCTGAACAGCCAGGCCCGGGCGGTGGGCAGAGCGCCCATCGACCTGCGGCTCAATACGGAGGTCACGCCGGAATACGCCCGGGAGCTGGACGCGGACGTGATCATTGCCGCCACCGGCGCCCGGCCCGTGAAGCCCGGTATCCCGGGCATCGACGGGGCAAACGTCCTGGGGGCGGAATATGCCTATCTGCACCCGGAGGAGACGGGCAGGCGGGTGTGCATCCTGGGGGCCGGCCTGGTGGGCCTGGAGCTGGCGGTCTACCTCTCCATGCAGGGCAGGGAGGTCCAGGTGGTGGAAATGGCTCCCGGCATCAACGACGGCGGCAATTTCCTCCATGCCATCGGCCTGAAGACGGAGCTGAACAAGCGGAAGATCGGGGTGGATTTCAACACGAAGGCCGTGGAGATCCGCCCGGAGGGCGTGGTGTGCGCCGGGCCCGACGGCGAAAAGCTGTACGCCGCGGATACGGTGATCTACGCCGTTGGACAGAGGCCGGAATCCGACGCGGCTCTGGCCCTGCGCTTCTGCGCGCCGGAGTTCTACCAGATCGGCGACTGCCTCAGCCCCCGGAACATCACCGCCGCCACCTCCGCCGCCTTCCACGCGGCCCGGGACATCGGACGGTTCTGAGAGAGTAAAAGCCGCGTAATGGAATTTTGTATGCACAGCAGCCGGAGGCCGACACTGGTCGGCTTCGGTTGCTGTGCATAGCATTCTTAGACTCTCTTTTCCGGCAGAGCCGCCCAGCCAACATAGCAGCCTTTTTCCGGAATGACCAGGACACCGTCTGGTTTCCCCCTTTGTGACACAAGTATACATTTCCAGACTCCATCTGTGCTGCATATAGGGGCATACTCTTCCAGAAACACCCGGTCGGCCAGCATGTCGGTAATGAAGTTTTCATAATCGATCCTGCGGAGCCGTATGGTACCGCTCACCTCATATTCTCTTTCGGAATCCGATGGATGGGAGACCATCAGATCGCTGAGCTGTCTGGGTCTCCGTAAGAAGAACGCTTTCCCTGTTTCCATTTTTCAGCCTCCTCTCAGATATATCCTGATCATATCACAAAAATATGATTTGCGATATATCCCACATAAAAAACAGAGGAATTCGATAAGCTTCTCTTGCGATAAATCGCAAGGAGGCGAGTACATGCAGACAAAGGAGGCTGTTGCAAGGCGCATTCTGGAGCTCTGCGCAGAAAAAGGATTGACGGTCAACGCACTGGCTAACGCTTCAGGCCTGCCCCCTTCCACGATCTATAGTATGCTGAATGAAAAAAGTCAGAATCCGGGTATAGTCACCATCAAAAAACTTTGCGACGGTCTCGATATTTCCTTGCAGGAGTTCTTTGCGTCAAAGCGATTTGAAGACCTGGAACAGGAGATCCGATAAGCTGAGGCAGCCTGAACACAAAACACCCCCGGTCCGAGGACCGGGGGCGGCGCAGACCGCAGACAAAGTGATGAAGGGCCTCGCAGCAATGTCGTCTCACGTGGGCAGCGCGGGGGTAAAGGTGAGCTTTCGCCGTTTATCCGCGCAGTCAGTCAGATAGAAATCGATCAGCGTCTGGTAGGGGATGCCCGTCTCTGCGGCCATGGCCTTAAAATACTCAATGGTATCCGTATTCAATAGGAAGATCCTGAGCGCTGTCCCGCGCCCCGGCGATTCCCGGGGAGGATCCAATGGAGGGGCCCGCAGGCCCCTCCTTGGCCGGCGGGGAGGGATCCTTAAGGGGACCGCCTCGGAATAGGTCCCCTTAAGCGGTTTTTCTTTCCCCGGTTTCTTTTTGGCGGCAAAAAGAAACCGGGCCGCCGGAGGCATAAACAGCGTCAGGAAAGAAACGCCCTGCCAGAAAGGCGCTTCACCCTCAGACACGGAGCGTCCCCAATAAGACACATACAGGCGCACAGGGCAAAAACCGCCCCCGGTCCGAGGACCGGGGGCGGAACGCGCTTATTCGGGGATCAACCCTTACCGCTTAGTACATCCCCATGTCGCCGCCTGCGGGGGCAGCGGGCGCGGGCGCGGGAGGCTCGGGCTTATCGGCAACGAGAGCCTCGGTGGTCAGCAGCATGGCGGAAACGCTGGCAGCGTTCATGAGGGCGCTGCGGCAGACCTTGGCGGGATCCACGATGCCGCCCGCCAGCATATCGCAGTAGACCTCCTTGGCGGCGTCGAAGCCGAAGTTGGGGTCGTCGGAGGACTGGACCTTCTCCAGGATGACGGAGCCTTCCAGACCGGCGTTGGCAGCGATCTGACGGATGGGGGCTTCCAGAGCCTTGCCGATGATGGCGGCGCCGGTCTTTTCATCGCCCTCCATGCTGTCCAGGATGGCCTTCACAGCCTTGCCGGCATTCACGTACACGCTGCCGCCGCCGGCCACGATGCCTTCCTCCACAGCGGCGCGGGTGGCGTTCAGGGCGTCCTCCACGCGCAGCTTCTTCTCCCGCATCTCGGCCTCGCTGGGGGCGCCGACCTTGATGACGGCCACGCCGCCGCTGAGCTTCGCCAGACGCTCCTGCAGCTTCTCCCGATCGTAATCGGAGGTGGTGACTTCGATCTGGGCGTTGATCTGATGGATCCGGGCCTTGATCTCATCCTGGCTGCCGGCGCCGTCCACGATGGTGGTGGTCTCCTTGGTGACCTTGACCTGGCGGGCAGTGCCCAGGACCTCCACGCCCACGTCCTTCAGCTCATAGCCCACGTCGGTGCTGACGACCTGGCCGCCGGTGAGGGTGGCGATATCGATGAGCATCTCCTTGCGCCGGTCGCCGAAGCCGGGGGCCTTGACGCAGACGCAGGTGAAGGTGCCGCGCAGCTTGTTGAGGATGATGGTGGC
>JAEEGL013854444.1_pt1 | contig 15865 bp, 10 predicted proteins | sample 9134231 | NCBI WGS metagenome assembly JAEEGL01 (sample SAMN16246548, study PRJNA631951) | gut metagenome | biome: gut microbiome; feature: rumen; material: fiber-attached | host: Bos | place: Iran: Karaj | collected 2018-10
AAAACGGGCTTTATGTCTACCTGAAAACTGAGGAAGTTATGTTGTTGATTGGTCAAGGGAGTAAATAATGAGATATTGAGACGAGATGTGCTCAATATTTGCACATCTTATATAGTATTACTAATTGGGAAAGTTCTATTCTACACTTTTGCCGCGGCTTAACTTATGAGGCTACTGAGCATCCACCATATAACCCCGGTCCGTCTCCTTTCTAATCCTGTCAAAATCAAGCTCAAAAACTCTTTCAATTGTCCGGTCCACCACTCCTGCTCTGCTCTTTTCTCCGATTTGAGAGTCTGAATAATCAAAATCAAGAGCAGTGCCGGCCCCGGTCAGTGTCAGATCATTTAAAACTTTATCTCCCTCATAGTTTCCCGTAATTTTTAAAAGTGCGGTCCACTCGTCAAGATTTATATTCTCCCAGTCTACACTTTCAAGTTCATCCGGTGTGAAGCCGGTGCACACCGGATCCTCAGGATCCATGGATGAAAACGGAGTACCCGTCTGCATACGGATCTGCTCCTGAATGATTCGGCTTAAAGGGGATGAAAAACAGCAGTAGCTGTATGTTTTGCTTATGCAGTGCTTCAAAACCTTTTTAGAGCAGTACTGTCCGACATAACTGCAGTTTTTAAGAGATCGTTCGGCGGCAAGTTCAAGCTGCTGAGATCCGCACCTGAACATCATGGAGGAAACAAGGCAGGAAATCTGATAAACCATATACACATAGCCTACCACGGCAAGAGCCGAGGATGCACTATCAAGAACTGCATCAGACACTGACTCTCCATATGTGCCGGCACCGCCGCTTCCGCCTCCGGCCGCGGCGCCCTCGGCTGAGAGTCTGTCCTTCGCCTCCCCGAAAATTTCCTTAAGAATTTCACGTGCCTTGCTTTTAAGCTTATCCCTCACATAATCTACAACTGATTTATCGGAAGAAAAAAGTCCCTTCATTCCTGTTGTGTTTTCAAACCATGAAGTAAAAGGCTGAGTTACTGTTTTAAGTCTGTTTCCGATCCCCGATGCCAGATTGAAAAGAGGACGTCGAAGTTCAGAATAGGCTCCGTAAATTGCAGAGGAATGATCCATTCCTGCCACGGCATTGTCAATTCTGCTGACAAGAAGGATACCCCTGAGATAAGAGGCAAGAGAAACACCGGGCGGACAGTCGCAGCAGTCAACTTCAAGACCTCCGGCACCGCTGAGAGACCGGGTGCAGCTTTTCGCCCTGCCGGAAAAAACTCTGCAAACAACATCCTCGCGGCCTGTCGGGTGACCATCTGCATCAAGACCTGAACACTGCATATCCTGAGCCATAAAATCAGCAGCTTGCAGAAGCGCAGATACGCGGGCAAAACCGCTGCTTACATTGTATGAACCCTCCACGCATTCATTTCCAAGACATCTGATCTCTCCTGAACAGTCATACCTGACTCTTTTGATCGACTCGTCACTTTCATAATCAGTGCCGCAGTCGTAAAGCTCATCATATGCATAGCAGTTCCCGGAGGATCCGCTGTCGGAGCACTTTGAGCTGAGAAAGGCGCATTTACTCTCATATTCACCGCAGTCACCGCCTGCAGTGCCGTCAGCTGAATAAAAACCTTTCACTGCTACATCGGCCCGCCGGCAGGCAGGATCAATTCCGGGAACAGGAGAGGATCTGCCGTCAAGGAGTACGGGAAAGCCTGCACTCATAAGAATTCTGCCTGATCCGCCGGCATTCTCCACTATGCCCGGCAGCTCCTCCCTGCATACCGCCGATCCGGTTGATTTACCGTCGGCAAGACTCTGTGCCAGATATATGCACTCCGCCGGTCCCCAGCTTTCTTTTACCGGGATCTTTGCAGGATCATAATAAATCTTAATCATGAGGCGATATCTGCCGTCATCCTCGGTTGAGGTCAGAGAATCAACAATCACCGGATTTTCTGCAGAGGAGGCACGGAATATTGAGGTCAGCTCCTCTCCGTCCTCCGTTTGTCTGCGGTTGAAATCATATCCTCTGCACCGCCCGCCCCCGGTGCAGTTCTGAGCCCCGCCGTGCCAGGTATTTTCGCAGTTGATGGAATTTACCAGTCTGTCATTATCAAGACGATCAACAACCGCCCATCCCTGACGGCGGATGGAATCCCATGCCTGCGGATTACCGGTATCCGAAGGTTCAGTAATCATAATCGGAAGCTCCGCCGTAGGCAGAAGAAGGGGATGACGGACCCCGTCACCTCCGGTGATCCAAGAACCCCAGAAATCGTCCCACGCGGCGTGCCATACACTGACCCCGGTAACCGCCTCGGGGTGATATACAGCTACTCTGAGTCTGTCCCTGTACTCAATGCAGCGGCCGTGATTATCCTTATATTCACTGCCGGTGAAAACAAGGATGCATCTGTCCTCATCCTCACAGGGCCTGATATTGGCGCTGTTATCAAGATGCTCAAGTCCTGAATTAAGCAGACCGATTACCGGTTCGGCGTATAGTTCATGAGTTACAGTGCACTCGCCGGCCCTGTCCACCAGTCTGGTGCAGGCTCTGAAATCCGGAAGATGATAACCTGCACTGCCTTTAACACTCTCTGTCGTTTTTTCGCAGTCCGCCATAAACATGGACAGAGCATCATCACCGGGTGAAAAAATTCTGTCAGCGGTTCTTCTAAGACTCTGATCCTTTGAAAGATCATAAACCGGACGGTTAAGACGGGAGTCCTTCATAATCCCGTAGGCAGCACCCTTTGGAGAATCGGCCTCTTTATTAAGCTGTGCTTTCTCAGCGCCTGCATTCTCAAGAAGTTTATTTTCATCACTGATATCCAAATCAAATTCAGCAGACCAGACTGCCGAATTTTCAGGTTCGTACTGGAAAACAGAAAGAGATTCCGGACTGAAGGATCCTCCGTACTCTCCTGCCGCCGATCGTCCAAGCGCGGATCCTTCAGCAACAGGATCCCTGTGCACCGTGGTTTCATGCCCGGCAGCCGGATATATACTCTCCGCAAAGACTCCTGCCGGATTAACCGCCAGGGCAGCAATTTCGGCAAGACAGATTATTTTTTTGCACTTCATGTTATTTTACGCTCAGATTCAACGTATTGCAGCAGTCGCGCCAGCGCCAGATAAGATAGACCGGATTTTCCGCCGCTCCCGGAATACTTTTCCCGAAGCCCCACCTGAGAGTTGATTCACCCATGCCGTGGGCGCTCTGCGCCTCGGGAACAGGACGCAGCAGGGAGAATTTGTACTGAGTTTTCGGCAGCACGGTATCAATTTTTCCCCTGCAGAGCGCATCATTTCCGACGGTACGGTAAGCAAGACCTCTGCGGTGAAGAGAGGCAATCACTCTTGCCGTAAGCAGCGAAGTAGTTTTAAGAGCACCTGACGGATGATTCACATAACCAGAAAGCGGATAAAGAAAACCCCAGGATCCCGCACACCAGAAAAGACTGTCATAGGGCCGGCGGAACTGACTCGAGGCGGCATCTGCCATGCAGGCGGCGGCCGCTGCGGGATTTGCGGTCAGTACAGACTCCGGATTAACAAAAAAGGCGAGGGTATCGTCATTCCAGGTGGGATCCAGCTCGGAAAAATACATAAGATCAAGATCATGATAACCGTCTGAATTGCACATGCTTCCGGTAAAAAGTGAAAGCATTTCAAGAATTGGAAACGCATAATAGTGGTAATGAAAAAAAGCGGTGTCCCCCGCACTGTCGTCCCTTCTGCCGTGAGTTCCGCGATTGACCGGATCCACGGCGGAATCAAGAGAAATATTCAAAACTGAAAGGCAGCCAGGAGATGTCTCAAATTCGATAAGGCGCGCCGGCTCCCAGAAGGATGTTACAATACCGGGCATATTAAAGCCTTCCGCCGACGGACAGGTGCATAAATACTTTCCGGATGAATTTTCCGGGATCCAGGAGCCGCCTGAAATTCCGCCAAGTCTTACCTGCGCTACAACAATCGGCAGCACGCAATCCCAGCATATGTCGGTAATAATACCCGAGGAAAGAAGATCCGACTTTTCGCAGCGGGCGTCCGAAGATTGCGGAGCCAGAGCAGAAAGAGAAAGTACAAGCCATGCGGCAAAATGCATACAGTGGACACATTTGAGATTCATAAGTATTCCTAAAAGCGTTAACAAAAAGCGGAGATCATGATTTAATCACTTACCGCTCCCCGGTATTCCAAGCTTCTCAATCACCACTTCATCTCCATCCTGATAGATAACAGAAGGTGTGCTTGCAACTGAAAACCGCTTTGCAAAATTCTGATCCAGAAGATAGATCCTGGCATTTGCGCTTCTCATCCTCCCGAGGTTTTTCCAGCCTTCTCTTCCGCCGATGCGGGTGATTATTCTCACCGTCACTTCAGGTGGAACCGAATGCTCCCTGATATATTCATTCACAGCCTCGGCTTCGGCGCCGTCATCAGGATTAAACACAAAAACAAAACGGTTGAATGATATAAACTGAAGAGGATCGACTCTCGTTCCGGCAGGATGGATCACTCTGCCCTCATGATCAGCAAGGTCGCTCTGAAGCGTTATGCTCAAATCTACTTTTCGCTTTAAATTTTTGTCAGAAACAGATATTTCTGATAAATGGGACGGAAGGCTGTAGCCGAGGATCCTGTCAAGAAACCGACCGGCGGCATTCTCTCTGATTTTTTTCCAGTCCAGCAGGGCAAACTGCTCTGCAAGACTTTCACTGAGAGATTTTTCAGTAATTTCATAAAGAGGGCCGTATCTGACCGGTGATTCAGCAACGGATGCTTCACTGCTGTTTTCGGATGCCGGATCCGCTTCATGAATATCAAGATGCCACGGCAGCGAAGCGCCGGAATATTTTGTAAGCCTGCCGCGCCGGTTTTCTGCAACAATGCATGGAACCGCATCTATGTTCATTTTTTTAAACATTCCGGGATCGATTCTGATATTAAGACCTGAACCGCAGAGAGAAAAGGCTTCATTCTGCATGGCCCTGAGGTGCGAAAAAAGGCCGGTGCCGGGGTCGGCTGCCGGAAGTCCGCGGTAGAGGATCACCGTGTCGGCTGCGCCGCAGAGCTCCCGGTATATTTCGCGGCGGTTGAGCTCCGGTATGGAATATGAAAGAAAAACCATATATCTGAATTCATGTTCTCGATCTGAATCAATCCCTGATGCGCCGCCCCGGATGAAGGGATATTCAGTAAATCCTCCATCAGAAAAAAATTTTTTCCCGTTTAAGAAATTATGCAAAACATCAGGCCCGGATGAACCGGCTGAAGGATCCGAAGAAACTGGGCCGGCGACATTTTCAGACGGCGAAGCATCACCGCCTTCCGCAGCGGATCCGGCTTCAGATGACTGATAAAAAATACTTCCGCTGCTAATACACAATATAAGCGCGGCCGAGCAAATCTTCTTCATGAACAGTTCCGAAATAACGCGAATCAAGGGACAGATACGATTCTCCGACCATAAAATATTCCTCTGCGCCGACAGTAAAGGATCGCACAAAAAGAGCTGGATCGGCGCCGGCATGCTCTGCCGCACCGAGCCCCCTTGCAGCAACCGAGCCGTTCACCAGGGTTGAATCTGACGACACGGAAACAAAATCACCCGGCAGCGCGGACATCTTCTTTAACATCAGCTGTCCGTCGCTGAAGAAGCCGGTCCGGCGTGAAACAAAGGCAAACAGTTCTCCTCTTGCAGGTGTTCTGTTCCATGTGTTCACAAGAAAAATCCTGTGACCCGGAAGGCAGGTATGATCCTGAAAATCAACCGTCACAATCCAGCCAAAAACGGTAAAACGATCCGGCTGAAAAAGCAGAGCTGAAATAATAAAAAATGCACCTGTGAAAATAATTATTTTTCTTTTCATAAGCTGTTTATCCGCGGCTGTTATCCGTCTGTGATTCAGATCTGCGATCATCCTTTTTCTCATTTTTTCCGCCCTGACCAGGAATAAAAAAAATCATCGCCCGGGGCATTTTCAGAGTTATCAGATCAGACCTGAATTTTTCAGAGCACTTCCCGATCCGTCTTTTCCCCGGTGCTCTTATTCTCATCCTCATCCCCGCCCGCGCCGTCTGATGCTCTGTTTTCCCTGATATTCACAATCGGCATATCAGGAATTTCATCATTCAGAAGCTCCCTGTCCGCATCTTCATATTCCGCCCCGCCGATTTTCCTGTCTGACAAGACCTGTCTTACCGCAGAAGCTATATCCGCTCCCCTTGATGTGTAGAAGGAAATATCTGAAACATCCTCCGGTGACGTTGAATAAAGCAGCTTCTGAAATTCTGAAACAATCAGTCTTCCCACCCCGATCCCAAGCTCCGACTTTATAAAAATTTCCGAATAGACCCCGCTCATGGTATGAACAGTTTTGAGAAGCTCATATGCACCGTCGCTCATGGTGAGTCTTCCAGAACGGCGCACAGACTCCACAGCCTCGGCATTCTGTCCCAAAAGAAACATGGTTGCCGAATTTTCGGCAATGGCCTGTCCGGCCGGGGTGGAATAAAGATCATTAACCGACTGCGTCGCTATGACTGCAGATCCGCCGTATTTACGAAACTTGCGGTATGCGTGCTCGAGAAACAGGGATACATCCCCGTCCTTGAGCAGATCCCACGCCTCATCAATCAGAATTATTTTCCTGCGCCCCCTGTCACCGAGAAACACCTGCTGCTGGATCTGATAAATCAGCTGGAGAAGGACCACCTGTCTGAGATGCCTTCTGCCGTTAAGTTCATCCAGCTCCAGAACCGTAAAGCTGTTTCTGAAATCTATGGAGCTTTTCCCATTGAAAAATCTTCCGTAGGAACCCTCGGAGCAGAACGGATAGAGCTGAGATCCGATATCCTCAATTCTCTTGTCAGGGGATTTCAGACACTCCCTCCTGATGTCATCCACCGTCAGACAGTTTCCTCTAAGCTGAAACTGCTCCTGCATAATTCTTCTTAGAGCCGTGCGCTGAAACTCATCCAGACTGTTTGTCTGGGAGGCCATATTCTGTATAAGCGAGACTACCGCATCCTCATCCTCGCTGTAGTCCCTTATAAGCATGAAGGGGTTGAGGCAGACACTGCTGCTTTCATCAAACTGAAGATAGTCTCCACCGATGATTTCGCATATGTTCTTGTATGATTTTCCCGCATCGATAACCCAGATCTGAGCTCCCGCCGAAAGATATGAAAGGATCAGTTCATTGGCAAAAAAAGATTTTCCGGATCCTGATTCGGCTGCTATCACCGCATTTTTATTAGTGTTTGAATCATGAAGAGACACACTCATTAACTGACCGTTTCGGGAAAACAGCGCCGAATGGAAGGTGCCGGTTCCCCGCCATTCACCCATAACCGGAAGAAGCGGAGCAGCCATCTGGGTGCTGATTGTGAAATAAAGAAACAGATCACGGACTGATTTCCAGTCTCCGCCGAAGGGGAGTGAATTAAGAAACACCGGAAGCTGACAGCAGTCATCGGTCATGAGTTCAAAGTGCTGCTCGCGCCAGATATTTCTCATGGCGGTGGAAAGAGTGTTGAGTTTTTTTAAGGATGGCGCCATAAGGACGGCGCTGTAGCTCAGACGCACAGGTCGGTGACCGTTCTGAAGCGACTCGCTCAGTTCATCAAAGGACTGCTTCTTTTTAGCCAGTACCGGAACAAATTTAAGGATCGGACCGGCTGACTGCTGCACCACAAACTGTCTCTTTCGCTCAAGGGACTGCCTTAAACTTTCTGAATCCGGATAAAACAGATTAACAGTTATCATGTAATTTGCCTTCACAGTACTCAGACCGCTCAGAAGATCCCCCACATAGGACAAGGCAGATCCGGGAAATACGTATTCGGGAAGTCTGCGGGCGGAGAGTGTTCTGATATAGTTATGCCGGCCAAGATGAAGGTGATCCCTGTGGATCATGATATGAGTGCCCGGATCCAGGATCTGCTCTGATAAAAGTCTGTCGGTCTGCCAGGTGCCGTCACAGGCGGTTCGACGCCATAATGCATTCTCGGTACGGTTAAAAACAGTCTGCAGAAACCGGATATAGCTGGCTGCATCCATTTTTAAAGGAGCAAGTCCTATGTTTCTAAGATGCGCCTGCACCTTTTCTCCGACTGTCAGGATCTTCTGCTCCTCCTCCGCAGTCGGAACCGGCGAGGCAAGATGAATTTTCAGGGAAACCACCAGACGGCAGGTATGAACTATGCCGTTGTCAAAGGATTTTCCCACAAGATTTTTTCTGCTGTGATACTTGATGAATGAAATACGTTCGTCAGTAACGCTTCGAAGAAAAGGATCACGGCATCCGGCCCGAAGTCTCTTGTAACTTCGCATCTGCTCTGAAATGTCGGGACTGCGGTAGACAGAAAACTGAATCACTGTATTCACAGGATAGTCATCATTAAGAAATCCGTTCAGCCGCTCGAGAATTCTTTCATCCTCATAGCATACGGGGCGGCATTCAAAGCACATTCCCGCCGTGCCGTCGGTACCGAGAAGCATGGATGTTTCAGGATTGACTGCGGCAGCCGGAAGGAGACCGGAGGCTCTTTCATCCTCCGGGATCAGAAGATCGGTAAAAATGCTTTTGAAATTGAACAGTTTCATATGTTTTCCAATACCGCAGGATATCGACAAAAGGCAATGCAAAGCTGCGTCTGTCCTGCATATCTCCGCCAAAGGACTCAGGACTGCGGCTTCGGACAGTTTTGTTTTTACTGACAGGAGAAGAACACCTGCCCTGCCGCTTTCTGACCTGAAGGTCCGGCCTGTCTTCACCGCCGATGACGTTTTTATTTTTATTTTTATTTTTATTTTTATTTTTATTTTTTCTTTCGTTATATGCAGCCGTACACCGCTTGAAAGCGCATCTTAAATCCGCACCCGGTAAATTCATAAAAAGACATCATCAGGAACAGCCTGATTCAGACCTTAACTGACAAACTCCGGAAAGCCTGAAAACCGCGGCCGTTACCGCATCCGGCTCAGAACCGATATTAAGTCGCCGGATATTAAAGCCCGCCGGTTCCCGATCAGCAGAGCTAAACTAGCACGGAATGCCATCATCAGAACACTTTAAACAGGACATGAAGGGAATTTTTTACAGCAGATAAACAGACGAAAAATAATCTGCTTATGAATTATGGTCATACTTTCGCAGCTGATTCAAATCAAACTATGAGCGGAGGGCGTCTTAATATTTCGGTTGCTCCATCCTTCTGATGGAGGAAAATTATCTTTTTCAGATCGCTTTTCAAATCCGGCTGTCTGTCCTGCGGCAGGTGTCATCAATTCTGTAAAAATCATTCAGCCGTTAAATACATTCCATGTTCAGTCTCAGGTCCTCCCGGCATAAAATTCCTGATCTAAAAAACAAATGCAGTGTCTGCAGTCCCGAGCGAATAAATAAAGACCTCCATACGCTGAAATTTAGCATTGACATGACTTTTTCCTGCATTTGTGAGCTGAACCGGATAATTACGACTTGAAATATCTACAATAAAATTAACGGGATATCACCATGATCGAAAAGGAATTGCTGATATGAGTTTTCTGAAAGTACTTAAGGATATTGTAAAGCCAGTTAATCCCCCAATTTTTACACCGGTTGCCAATCTTGCGGAATCGTTCGTGGATAATGTCTTTCGCGATAAGGTAAAACCGGTTAAAGGATCAGTGCTGTACTGCGATCTTTTAATGGGATATATGGAACATTCAGGGATTTATGTAGGCGAGGGAAAAGACTGCATTGTCGAACTGCATAACGATAACGGTACATGCATTATTCAAAAAGTCACACCTGAACAGTTTATGGAAGGAGGCACTGCCGTAAGCATATATGTTTCCTGCAGCAGTCATGATCCGGTAGGCAAAAAAAGAATAGCAAAAACGGCGCTCAGCATGGTAGGTCAAAATCTGGGCGAGTACTCTCTCATATCCAACAACTGCCACATGTTTACAGATTACTGTCTCAGATGCGGTGATAAAAAAAATCAAGGGTGCTATGAATGGACAGACTATATTAAACACTACGCTAACAGGGAAATGACTCTGACCTATCTTAAAGAGTCAGCTGAAGAGATTCTTGGTGCAGATACATGGAGGGTCTGGGATCGCTAGGAATCCGTACCGCCATGAACCCTGACCTCTGTCCCGCGCCCGCCCGCTTATGACCCGGCAGGAGGATCCGGCAGTGAGCCAAAATCACATGGGATATACAGTTTTTCTTAACTTAAAGCATCCAGGAGGAGTTTGATATGAACAAATCTCTGACATCTTTTTTACTGATCGCATACTCATCTGAAACGCTGGCAGGAGCCGATCCGATTCTTTCCATCGGAAATGAATCGCCGTTCATGAATATTGTATGCCTGATCATTATCGGGATTATCATAATCGGAGGAATTTTTGGAGGAAGTTGAATATAAAAAAAAACAGCTCCCGTACTTAAGAGCAGATCCTTTCACCAATACTTCTGGTAAATGGGGATACAGTTTTTGATTTTACGTACATTGATGAAACTGATGCATGCGATCGCAGGCAATACACAGGGATTCTTTCTGAATACACTGTGATTTTTTTCTCTCATCCGGCTAATTGTTTTGTAAAATCCCGAATTTTTTTTCCGCCTCTAAAACGGCTCTATGCAAAATCAGACAGGAAACGTAACGATATCAAGATCCGCCATCTTCTCTTTGTAATTCATTTTAAAACTGGAACCGCAATTTTTCTCGCCAGAAAGGATGATATATGCAAAGATGTGAACCTCCTTGCGACAGCTGACTGCAGCATACTGGGATCAACTGCAGAAATAGTTTCCGGACACAGTTCACCCGCTTTGATGCGGGCTGACGGGAAAACTTAAAAACTGAGATGCATACCTACGGCTCGGTTTTGCAAAGAACCGTACATTCTCAGAGAAAATTTAATTCAGGAAGCTGCGGGACCTGAGATAAATATCCGTAAAAAGAATCAAATTTTGATGGCTCTTTCAGGCCTCACTGCTTTTTTTCTGATAAAACTCTTTTTTTGCAACATACATTTTTTTATCCGCAATTTTACACAGCTCCTGAACTGACGAATCCGGATATTCCAGATGTGATGCACAGCCGATGGAAAGAGACAGTGTATCTATGGCATGACCTCTCCATTCTCTGACAAGAGAGTTAACATTCTTCAGAATTTCTTGAAGCGTTTCTTCATTCGCATGTATCAGGGCAACAAATTCATCACCGCCTATGCGGAACACATCGCCATAAAGTCCGAATCCTCTCTGCAAACATAACGCCACACCGGAAATCAGTTCATCTCCGGCAGCATGTCCGAGTGTATCATTGGCATGTTTGAGACCGTTGACATCCGCAGAAACATAAACTAAATCTTTAACCTGTTTATTTAAAGAAATTTCACGGATCCTTTCTTCATATGCTCTGCGGTTATAACATCCGGTCATAACATCAGTTAAAGACAGATGCAGTAAAACTTCGTTACACTCCTGAAGACGCAGCACCATGAATGTTATTATTCCGGCAAAACATGAAAGCATCATAATAATAAGCATCGCAAGAGCTACATTCCAGACTGAAAACCATCCCTCAGCCGGTTTTAGTTCGAGCTGCCACTTAAGATTACGGACATCGAAAGTTGTTTTTATCTTGCTTCCGGTGAGGTTTCTAACTCCCTGCATGAACCGGGCGTTACCGTCCGCATCAATATAAGACAATGAATAATCAACCCCCATACCGTGCAGATTTTTCAGCCCTATTACATCCATAAAATTATCAAAATCAACAGTAACGGTTACCAGTCCCCAGAACGTTTCTGTTCCATCTTTTCTAATGATTACTGATGATCTGCCGGCGAGACCGACTCCACCCTGCACCAGCTCGAAAGGGTTAGTCAGAATTGTTATATTTTTTTCATATGCCTCTTTTGCCTCAAGATTACCCATAAGTCGGGTATCAAGAAAATCAAATCCGACCAGAACTTTATTTCCATTAAGCGGATAGACATTAGAAACAACACCATTTGGAGCAATTGCAAAATTCTTGAGGGTAATACCTGTTTCGTGCTGCACCGAAACATATAAATCCTCTGCCAGCTTGTCGAACCATGATGTATCGCTGTTATGCTCAATCGCCATGATTTTTAAAGTATTTGTACGAGACATTACGCAGTTAATTTTTGTGATAATGTGCTCCGCCTGGTTCTTGGCGACATAAGAAAGCCTTTCCTTGTCTGCAGCTATATCATGCATAAGCAGCATCAAATAACAGACGGTGAGCAAAATAAAAAAGATAAACGCTACAAGGAAAGCGAGCTTTTTAGTACTTTTTTTCTCTTTCGAAAATTAAGCAAGGTTGTCATCGTACAGCAAAAATCCCGTAAAATATACAAAGACTGCACATTGAGAAAATTTTAAATGTTTCTCCGGTGTCAGCTCTAAATCTTTGCGTGATTTAAATCACATTATTTATGTATAATTTCATTAAGTGACGTAAACCGACCTTAATATACTAGGCATGTAAACCCTTTTCAAGTTATTTTGAGGGTATAGATAAAAACAAATTATCGGAGATTTCTGAAAAAAATTTTTCGGCTCTGTCTTTGAGCTGAGAATGGGGAAAAAATAAAGAAATCTATCATGTGGTGAAGTAAAAAATTTTTTTTCAGAACATGATCCACGTAATCACGTCAGCTTTGTTTATCCATACAATGTTCCGCTTACTTTGATATTTCCAGCAACGGTGGCCGGCTGTAAAACCGAGGATGATATCCTCCAGTTTTAGAATTTCAGCAAACTGCACCCCGATTATTTTTTCCCTAATTTTGTAGATGTATTCCCTGCACCTCTGATGTAACAAGAGCCAGGATCTTTTTCCTTGTATCTGCGGCGGTAATAATTTGAAAAATCAATTACAGTTCTCAAGATGATGACAGGAGCATTTCTGATTTAAGAGATAATTCTAAATCCATTCAGTCGGCATCTTTTATCAATACTGCTGCAAAAGATATGACTGCAGGTCTGACAGCAGCATTCTTGCGGATGTACATCTTGTATATCAGGTTCATTCCTAATGAGATCAAACAGGGTCTGATCAAAGGCCAGGAAATGATACAGGTTAGCTTAAAGCGCTGCGCGTAAGAACAACAGTTTTTTTCCGAAGAAAGCAGTCGGCCGGGAAAGAGATCTTATGAAGAAAAGATCATAAAAAACAGCCGGTTGAATCAACAGGCCGTTATATATCCGGAAAGTAAACGACACAGGTTTGCTGCTTCACTGGTTCTTCTAACCCTGAATTCGCCGAAAAAATTTATTCTTATAGGGAAAATGAGATTAGAAACAACTCCGGCTTTACTCGAAGACAGATTGATCCTGCTATTGGGGGGAGAAAAAAATTAAATTATAAAAAAAGGTTAGAAAAAAATCCGGACTAATCTGTTCTTCCAGACTTTTCTTATCACTAATTGCACCTATCCGGTTAAGCAACCAATCTGATTTTACCTTAACCCTTAAGGAGCAGATTATCCAGTAACCCGCCCGATATCAGCTGCGTCTGTAATTTTGTCATTATCATTTTTAGAAATTCTTAAATCAGCAAAAAATATTTTGGGTCTGACTCAGATTGTTATGTATACTTTGAACTTTTAAAATTTGATCTGGTGAAATTTCATCTGTGAAGTTTATTACCGAAGGCACTGTAAAAAATTTTTTTAATGACGGGCTGAAGAATCAAAATGAAGCAGATTCCTGTAAAAAAAAATAATAATCTGAATTAAAGGGCCTGAGGGATGAAATCTTCACGAAACAATTCACCAACATCAGCCGCCGTATAAGTGGCATATTTTTTAAAAATGTCGCGATTATCCCACCGTTTCCATTCCAACTTTCTTTCATTCATATAATGCCAGACATCGCAGTCAGGTTCCGCAACATTAGCTGCATAATCAAAATTCTGCTCCAGCCAGATCCCGTGGTCTTCTTCAATGTATGCCGCGTACTCCCTGAGCTGACAGTCTTCCAGGCAAAATTTTGAAACATAAACAGCATTTTCCTCAACCGCATACCAGACTGAATAATGAAACTGTTCAATCGTTTTCACAATTGCAAAGACAGGATAAAACGTTCTCGTTGCAAACATAATTTCATAGAATTCATTATTCAGAGGAACACATGAAATGTCCTGATCATACGCTATTCCTCCATCCCTTCCGAAATCACACAGGTCTTTTGAGCCGTCAAGACATGATTCAAAAAAACAGCGGAATGAATTTATGAAAGGCTCACTGATGGAGGATGAACCGATGCCTGTTTCATTAAATGCAGTTCTTTTTAAAAGTAGTTTGTTCCAAATGTAATTAGCCATACAGACTCACAATCGACAGGTTTCATTTTAAGTCCCCGAACATTAGGTAAATCCTGAACTTACCGGCTGAACATATTATATTCTCTGGTCAAACGACCCGCAGGCCACACTCTCATCATGGTCATCACATGATGAATATACGGAACATTATGTTTCTTGGCCAGTTTTCCTAAAAGACGATCATACTGAATATATACCCCTTTCATTCGTTCAAGCTGCTTTGCATTGCATTTCTTTTTTCTGCAAATATTACCCAGAATTTTCACATAATTCTCAAATGAGCGGTACATTGATTCAGCGTCATTTTTAGTACAGTACCGATTCTGACAATGATAATATGTTGCAGCATTCAACTCCCCCTCTTTAAGCAGCAGAAGCAGCATATTGGCAACACGCATGATTTTACCCTCAAGCTTGACAAACTCAGTGTTTCCGCGATTATAGTCCTTGCCGTAAAACATTCGGTTCGATGAAACAAAAAATTCACGGTAGACCAGATCATAAGCACCTCCGGTAAGAGAAAGATCCGTATACTCTTTATAGTCATACCCCGCATCCTTAAGCTTATATTCAAGGAACGGTATAATATACGCACCGAGTACCGCGTTATACTGAATAACATCATCAACACTTAAATCAGAGATTTTCGAAAAAAGCGCAGAAACAGATGTCATGAGACTGCGATTGGAGGAAAAATCAAAATTCCTGACGTAAGTACGATCCTTTATCCTGCTGCTTATCACATACTTTATAGTGTTTATAAAATCAATCTGCCGATCAATCATGAACTCTTTTACAAAGGTTTCATACGGAGTGTCTTTGAATATCAGTGCCATGGACTGATTGCGCTCAATCCATGCACGTTCCTGCTCCTTTACTGTCTCTTCATTACAAAAGCCCGCTTTGCAAAGTTCTCGAAGTTCATTGTAGCGATCAGCAAATGCCAAATTATGAATATCACTGAAACGTGCATATATAGGAGGGTTTTCACTGAATGTACGCTGCATTCCTGCAGCATATGAATCATCTATGTAAAGCAGATCCAGGGCAAAATTCTTAAGCAGAACACTGGTGACCCGGGTGACAGAATACTCGTCAGTAATTCCTGCGGAAGAAAGGATCGCCTTTGCAAGCTCGAGCTGGCGGAAAAATGCATCCGCTGCAACTTTCAGCTGTTCGGACTGATACATGTTATACTTGTATGAGGTTAATCTGGCAATTTCAGGAATTACTGATTTCAGCAATGTTTCAGTAACCATGCGGTAATCTTCTGAATTATTAATCCTAAGATTTTACAAAAAGTAACACTACAACTCACACGATCATATCCACCATTGAGTCTCCACTCTGACAGTAATAGATTATGATTGTGTCCTCTCCCCAAAAAGATCCCAAGTGATGATATTCAAACTTCGTATAACTGCCTGATATAAGAATTGAGATCTATCTCATGAGGAACAGGTATTCCAAAATTCTCATAACATTCACGGACCTGTCTGTTAGGTTTTTC
>JAEEGL015221335.1_pt1 | contig 15865 bp, 20 predicted proteins | sample 9134231 | NCBI WGS metagenome assembly JAEEGL01 (sample SAMN16246548, study PRJNA631951) | gut metagenome | biome: gut microbiome; feature: rumen; material: fiber-attached | host: Bos | place: Iran: Karaj | collected 2018-10
CTTCTAATTCATCACGAGTAACATAATTTCTATTATATAATTCTTCTACTGATGCAGTATATACTGGATCAGGATTACTAGTTAATTTAAATGCTTTTATGGCATAATAAAATGGTATAAATCCTTTTAAGAAGTTAGTTAAACCTTCATTAAACTTATACATACTATTCTTTTTTCTTAATATATATCCTTCATCTACTAGTTTTTTCTTTACTAATGGTTTAACAGTTTCAATAACTGATATACCATAAGCAGTTGACAATAAATGAGCTATTATAAAAATTAATATAATATTTTTCATTTAAATTACCCCCTATGTATCTTAGAGTCTTTCATCAAAAATACTCGCATATTATACCAAAAAAAGCAATTATTGTCAAATTGCTTCTTTATTTTCTCTTGTTTTCACTTATTAAAGATAACTCAGTAGTTAAATATTTTATTCTTTCTATAATACGTCTTGCTTTAATTTCATCTCTTTCTTTACTGGTTTCTGAAAGAACATTTTCTAATTCTTCAATAGTAAAGTTTGAAGTAAAGAATGTAGTTAAATTATTATCCATTCTATATTGAAGTATAGTTCCTAAAACGTCATCTCTTGCCCATGCACTATTGTTTTCAGCTCCAATATCATCAAGTAATAATATATCACTTGTCATTATTTCATCTAATACATCATCATAACTATAATCATTAAATGATGCTTTTAATCTTTTTAATAATAATGGGTAATATACATTAACACATCTAAATCCTTTATTAGATAGTTCATTTAATAAGGCACTTAATATATAAGATTTACCACTACCAAATGATCCATTTAAGTATAAACCTTTAACTTCTTCATTATTTACTTTCTTTTTTAGAAAATCTTTAATATATTTTAATATTTGACTTCTTTCTTTTTCAATAATTATTTCACTTAAAGAAGCATTTCTTAATATTGTAGATGTTTCAAAAAAAGTAGTTGAATTTTTAATAGTACTTTCTTTAAAATATTTGCATGGCTTATAATAAAATTCTAAATAATCTTTTACTACTTGAGGATAATATATATGTCCTATTACATCGTTTTTACATTTATCTATACCTTTACATCCAGAACATTTTTTAAGTTCAGAACATGTTGTTTCTAATTTAGAAGTATATTTCATAAGTATATTATCATCTAATTTTAATCTAGAAGTTAATTTTTTAAATGTATCATCACTAGAAGATTTAATATATTCTCTTCTTAATTCATTATTAATAGACTCAATACTTTTTTTATTAAAACTATTAGCTTTTATCATTTTCTAAACTCCTCTATAAAATTCTTAAATTCTGTATCATCTTCATTAGAATCACTTGATTCAATTTTTTCATTAAACCAAGTTGGTAATACTTTATTCTTTTTATTATTACTTGGTTTATAATTCTTTTTATGTTCTTTTTCTGCAATAGACATTGCTTCACTAGCAGTCTCTATATTACTTCTTTTCCATTGACCTGCGATTGTTTGAACATAAGATGATACTAGTTTATTATTATTTGTTTTTAAACAATAATCTATTAATACATTTACAACTGCTGGATTTAATTTTAAATCTATAAGTAAAGATTCTAATATTTTCATATCTCTATCAGTTGGTTTAACTCCATGATATTTAGCTTTTAGAAATTCATATGGTGAATGGCTTTCAAATACTTTAATCATTCTACCTCTCATAGAATTATCACCATTAGCGCTCTTTAAATATTCAGGTTGACTCTTAAATAATAAACTAGGTAATCTATTATCATTATTATATTGATAATATTTTCTAACATTCTTTCTTAAATCTTCTTTATCAATATTACCTTTTTCATTTAAAGATGCTCTTACTAGATCAGCCATTGATACTGGATCTACATCGTATAAGAAAGATAAATTAGTAATTAATTCTTTCATTGATTTATTTAAACATTTTTCATTAAACATTTCTTTAGGTAATGATGATGTCATTAAATCAAAATCATAATCAAGTTCATATTGTAATAATAATTTATTTTTAGATATTATATCTCCTTCATTTAATTCTAATAAAGTATAATTTCTACTTTTATAAACTTGATCAAATGTAGATGTTATATCTTCATAATCTTTTAAAGATACTTTAGGAGGTTTAAACATATCAAATAATCTATTGTATTCATTCTTACCAACATTATTATATAAAACAACGTTAAATATTGGATGAGAAAAGAATTCTTGAGCAGATACAGGACTATATAATTCATAAATATAGCTATTTAAATCTCCCTCATGAAAATATGTTTTCATAAGTCCAATGCCTTCAAGTCTTAATCTAGATTCTTTAATGTTATCAAGTGTTAAACCCATACTTGTCATTAAATGATGGTGAGATAATCCAGAAGAAACATAAGTATCTTTTGCTTCACTTTGAAGTTTTAGATATAATACCACTGCAGAATATCCAATAATAGGCATATAAAGCGTATTTAAAACAAGTCTATCTTGTTCACTAAGAAGACTCTTATCTATTACTTGATAAATATCGGCTGGATATAATGATACCTTTTTCATAATTACCTCTTCATAAAATATTATACATAATGAAAAACAAAATTAAAAGTTATTTTTAATTTTGTTTTAATTTTATTCTTATATTGTAATTATTTTTTCAATTACCTAGTCCTTCATCACAAATGGTTTAATATTTTTCAATATCCAATTTAGAAATAATATCTCTAACTCTAGACAACCTATCTTTAGATATTTTGCTGCTTTTCTCATATAATTTTTTCAACCTTTCAACAGTATTATCTACATCTCTTGTATTTCCATTGCTTTCTGAAGGAGTTTGTCCTCTCTCAACATTTGCTTGTTGTCTTTGCTCTCTATCAAATACTCTATCATTGCTTTTTTCTGTGTTGTTGTTGTCAACATTGATGCTATACAAACTGTAATTTTTTTGTTCCAATGTGTTATAATTCCTAATAACTCTATTAATATCTTATCTAGTTCTTCTTGATAATTTTCTGATTCTTTCATATTTTTCACCCTTAGCTTCACTTATAGATATAAAATCTATTATATCAATAATTTTTACTATTCTCTTTCTTCTAAATATTTATGTAATTCTTCTGCTACTGAAAGAGGTACTATTTCTGATAATTCATATACACTGGCATCTTTCATTTTAGAAACACTACCATATTTTTTAATTAGTTTTTTCTTTCTAACTTCACCTAAACCATTAATATTATCAAGTACACTCGAAATTGATCCTTTACTTCTTATTTCTCTATGATAATTAATAACAAATCTATGAGCTTCTTCATCAATTCTACTTAATAATCTAAATACATTGCTAGTTTTATCAATTAAAATAGTTTCTAAACTATCACCATCAATAATAGCTTCTGGACTATGATGATTATCTTTTTTAACACCTATAACTTTAATATTTAGATTTAAATCATTTAATGTGCTTTTAACAGCGTTTATTTGATTTAATCCTCCATCAACGATAATTAAGTCAGGAATAGTTAATTTATCTTTTAAAACTCTAAAATAGCGTCTATATATTACTTCTTTCATAGAGCCCACATCATCATTTCTGTCATAACTTAATTTAAATTTTCTATAATTCTTTTTAGATGGATTTCCATCAATAAATGTAACCATAGCAGATACAGTAAATGTACCAAAAAGATTTGAATTATCAAACGCTTCTATAATACTTAATTTATCTAGTTTTAATAATTCTTTTAATTCTTCATTAGCATTATAAGTTAATTCTTCATTAGTATATATTAATTTAATTTCTTTTTCATATAATTCTTTAGCATTATTGAGTACCATATCAAATAATTTCTTTTTACTACCTCTTTGTACATTAATAACTTTAGTATTTAATACTTCACTAAGCATTTCTATATCTAATATATCTGGTACGATTAATTCTTTAGGTACTATATTATTTTTACTATAGAATGAATGTATATAATACTCTAATGTTTCTTTAATATCATTTATAACAGGTATTATTTTATTATTGCTACCTACTAATTTACCATTTCTAACAAAAAATATAACAATACTTATATATGAATTATCATAATAATAATTAATTACATCTCTATTAATATTATCATCAAGTTCAACAATAATTTGATTTTTAAATATAGTATTGATATATCCAAGTTCATCTACTAATTCTTTACAAACTTCATAATTTAAACTTTGTGAATTTAATTCTATTTTTTCATTAATTTTATTTATTAATAATTTATCATTTCCATTTAATATTGATAATATTTCATTTTTAATGTTAGTATCATCTATATCTTTATTAACACAGTATCCTAAACATTCACCTATATGATAGTATAAACATGTTTTTTTAGGTATAGTCTCACATTTACGTATTGGATACAATCTATTAATTAAATTAACTATTCTTCTAGCAGCATATACATTTGGATAAGGGCCAAATAAATGAGAATATTTTTTCTTTATATTTATTTCCCTTTTAACTATTAAACGAGGAAATTGTTCATTAGTAAATTCGATATATGGATAACTCTTATCATCACGAAGTAATATATTATATTTAGGATCATATTTTTTTATTAAATTTATTTCTAATATAAATGCTTCTGTTTCACTATTTGTTACTATATATTCAAAATGATCTATTTCACTAACTAATTTTTTAGTTTTACCAGTTACTCTACCAGTAAAATAACTTTTAAGCCTATTAAAAAGTATTTTAGCTTTACCTACATATATAACAACGCCATCTTTGTTATACATTAGATAGCAACCACTCTTTTTAGGCACATTAGATAATTCTTTCTTAAACATAATTTCCTCCTTTCAATTAGAAAAAAGAATTATTGATTTAATAATTCTTTCGCTATTTTTAATTTTAATATTTCAATTAATTTAGCATCATCAACTCTAACTAATTTATTATCTCTTAGAAAGCAAAACATTATCTTAGTAGGATGTTTTTCTTCGCATAGAAAAAAATATTTAATATTATTATGTTCAATTATAGATGATACTATATAATCAATATTATTATCTAAAGTTAATATATCATATAAACCTATATTCATATAACCTCATTATTTTTTATATACTAATAATCTATTTTCAGTATCAATCAATTTTTCATTTAATTCTCTTACTTGAGTATTTATTAATTCATTATTCTCATTGTTTATTATATGAGCCATAATAAAATAATTAGTAGCAGAAATAGCATTTAATCCGGATGCTACAAATAGTAATGCAGGATAATCTGCATAAAATCCCAAAAAGAAACAAGCTACAGCTGTTACACTATTTAATAACGCAACTCCTACACTTTTCTTTATCATTTTCTTTTGTTTTTTATTTTGTTTGCCAAATTCATGAATACTCAAAATATTATATTCTTTCTTTTCCATTATTTAATCCTCTCAATAATTATATTATATTTATTATTTTTGTGTCAAATTAATTACATATTAATTCTTTTAATAGAATTTTTACTTCTTAATTTAAGTTCTCTATTAACTTCGTTAGTTATTGAGTCATCTGCCATTTCATTAACTATATCTTTTGCTTCTTTAGCACTTTTATTTTTAATAAATAAGGTACCTAATGAAGCACTACCAGTTATTAATGTACCAATTCCAAGAGCAACTTTCATTCCAATATAAGAATCATTTCTAAATGCAGCTAATGTTGCAAATAACAATGATAAAGACATTCCAGAAAATAATCCTGTATAGAATGAATATCCATTTGATTCAAATATTCTAGCAATAGCGATATTATTTTGTTCTTTAATTCTTCTAACTTCATCGCTATCAGCTTTTTTAATCTTTTTTATTCCATATACTTCTTTCATCATATACCCCCTTAATAACGGCCTATATTATAACATGATACTTTATTTTTTTCAAGTTTTAAGATATAATTTAACTATGAAAAAAATTAATGAAAGTTTTATTGAAATTAAAAAATCTAAGTTTATTGGTTTACTTTATGAAATAGATTCTAATGAAGATGTTGATTTAATATTAAAAGAATTATCACTTGAACACAAGAAAGCAAAACATATTGTATATTCTTATAAATTAGATGGTTATGAAAAGAATTATTCTGATAAAGAACCTAGTGGAACAACTAGAGGTTTATTAGAACTAATTCATCACAAAAGCATGAATAATACATTAATTGTTGTTATAAGGTATTTTGGAGGTATTCTGCTTGGAAGCGGTCCTCTTACAAGAGCATATACTAAATGTGCATCAATGTTATTCATAGAATAAAGTACTTAATAATTTAAGTGCTTTTTTAATTCCTTTATTCATAATAGTTTCTACTATTTTACCTGTTTCATATCCTATATCTGAAAAACTATTTGAATAATCTATATATTCTGCTCCTATGTAATCATTTATAGAAACGTTTTTACCCTCACTAATATCTTTTTCAAATCTTTTCATACTTTCTTTCGTTAATGTTGATTTAGTATATGCTTTATATTCATAGTAATCACTTCCATTAGCAATATATATTATTAAAAACATAACAAATAACAATAATATAATGGTTACAAATTTATCATTTGATTTACTCTCTTCCATATATTTCCTCATTTATATATTCAAATAATATTTTAGCAAGTAGTTCTAATGTATTGTTTATTTCTTCTAGTGTATTATCTACACCCCCTACTTCTATAAGCAATGACCTTGGACTTATATCTTGATTAAATTTACTTGTTTTTCTTATAAATATTCCTCTACTTAATCCTTTATATTCTTTATTAATTCTATTATTTAAATCATTTAAAACTGCTTCATTATCTTTATATGTATCATAATCTTTTCCTAGAACAAACATTATTCTCGCATATCTTTTATTATCTTTTTCATATAAAGTATTTTTAATAGATGCCGAATCTCTATGTAAATCTATTAATAACTTATAATCATATTTTTTTAATTCTTCTAATAAATATTCTCTACTAGCTTGATAAGAATAATTATAATTCAAATTATGTTTCTTTAAATAATCTTTAATTGGTTTAGATTCTACTGTTGATTCAATACCATAATCATTTAGATAATCTTTTAATACGTATGAGGCTATCTTAACATTAGGAGTTACTGAATAATCATTTACAACTGGTAAACTATAAGTTTCTGTATCATGAGTATTATATATATAAACGATTGGATCTTTAGTGACACTATTACTAAGATTGGTTGGTTGAACTATTGATTCTAATGTAATCTCTTCATTAAAATCTACTATCTTATTTAACGAACTATATACTATTTTAGAAATTAAAGTACCATCATTCATATTATTATATTTATTAATATTATCTTCTCCATATTTGTAAAATAAATATAAATAAGTAATTGAAAATAATAAGAATATTATATAAATAATATATTTTTTATACTTATATAAAATATTTAATCTTTTTTTCATATAATCACCATCTATAATATACATCAGTTAATATTTAAAAAATGTCGAAAAACATTTAATTACATTGATTTTTTTAAAATAATTTGGTAATATTAAATAAGTTCTAAGGGAGGTGGAATAATGCCTAATATTAAGAGTGCTAAAAAAAGAGTTTTAGTTACAAAGAAAGAAACAGTTTTAAATAATGATGTTAAAGCTAGTATGAAAACTGCTATTAAGAAAGTTGAAAAAGCTGCTACAAAAGAAGCTGCTCAAGCTTTATTAAATGAAGCATTTAAGAGAATTGACAATGCTGCTTCTAAAGGAGTTATTAAAGCAAATACTAGAGATAGATACAAAAACAGATTAAATAAATTAGTTAGTGAAAAATAAGTAGATTATATCTACTTTTTTTGTTATAATAAATTTGGTGATAATATGACAAGAACCAAAAAATTATTTTTAATATTTATATTATTATTAATATCTTTTATATCTTATTTATTTTATATTAAAAGAGATAAAGTATTTGAATTATTTAATTCATTTATATCTAATTTTACTGAAAATAAAGTTATAGTTCCATATGATCAAACTGTATATCATTTAGATTATAATTTTAAAACAGTAAAAGAAACTGATAATTTTAAACCATCTAATATAGAAGATATTAAGAATATATATTATACTGTATTAAATAATGGTTGGATTGATTTTACATTTTATTGTCCTAAGAGTTATGTTAACTGTGTAGATGATGTTAGACAGATAGCAAATAGTAATGAGTATATTACAAAATTAAATGGTTATGTTAGTCCATTTAATTCATATAAAAAATATAATACTTATATTACTAATAATACTGAAATATATTTAAAAGTTGATAAATTATATAATGAAAATGAAATAATGCAAATAAATATTGAAATTGATAGAATATTTAATCAATTAGGTATTAGCAAGAATGCCAATCAAAAAGATAATATTAAAAAAATACATGATTATTTAATTCAAAATATTAATTATGATGAAGAATATGATGATAGTCAAAAAGACACTACTTTATCTAATAAAGCTAACGGTGCATTATTCTATAAAACGGCATTATGTAGTGGTTATACTGATACATTTGCACTAATGTTAGATAGATTAAATATTCCAAATTTTAAGATATCAAATGATGAGCATGTATGGAATGTAGTATATGCAGATAATAAATGGTTACATATTGATATTACTTGGGATGATGATGAAGTTAACAAAAATAATTATTATAATTTCTATCTAATTAATACAGCTGAATTAAAAGAAAAAGATGTTGAAAAACATACATTTAATGAAGATTTCTATTTAGAATTAAAATAAAACAATCAATTGATTGTTTTATTTTTTAAATATTCTTTTATTTCATTAATGGTTGTATCTATATCATTATAGTTAACATCAAACCATGTAATATCTTTCATTTGATTATTAAACCAAGTAAATTGTCTTTTAGCATATCTTCTAGTATTCCTTTTAATCAAATCACTTGCTTCTTCTAATGATATTTCATTTTTAAAATACATATTTAATTCTCTATAACCAATAATATTGGTATAGTTTTTAAGATTTAATTTATATAGTCTTTCTGCTTCATCAAGTAAACCTTCTTTAAACATCTTATCTACTCTATTATTAATCATAGTATATAAAGTATCTCTATCAGTTCTAAGACCTATTAATTCAAAATCATATTTTCTTTTACTAGAGCCATTAGCTTCTAATAAAGTTTCATTGTTTTCATGATATTTTTTAATATATCGTTCCAATCTTTGTCTATTATTAATATGAATACTATTATTGCTATCAATTTTATCTGCCATGGATTTTAATTCAGCATTAGTATATTTACTTAAATCTAAATCTATTTTTTCTACTTCCTTTAAATCATAATCATATAATAATGCTTTAATATATAAACCAGATCCACCCACAATTATTACATTTTTATTTTCATTAATTAAATCTTCTAATATTTTTCTACCTTCTTTTTGATAATCAAATAGTGTATAATCATCATTTAATGAAACTAAATCCAACATATAATGCTTAATATTTTCTTTTTCACTCTCAGTTATTTTAGCAGTAGCAATTAAAGGTTCTTTATATACTGCGGTAGAATCTGCATTTATAATAACAGCATTAAAATATTTAGCAAGTTCAATAGATATTTTAGTTTTACCAGTTGCAGTAGGCCCAACTAAACATATTATTTTACTCATCTTCATCATCGTCTTCTTTAATAGTTAATGTTAATGTATATCCCTTATTGTTATCAATGGGTACTACATTACCATTTTCATCTAATGTACATCCCATAGAATATAAATATTCCATATATTGTAAAAAAGAATCATATGGATTATTCATTATCATTCATCCCCTTTGCAAAATTTACTCGTTTAAATAATTTTTCTAATTCATATATAGGATATTTAATAATAGTAGGTCTTCCATGAGGACAAGTATATGGAAATTTACAAGCAAATAAATTATTAATAAGTCTTTCTTGTTCTTCATAAGTAATACTAGTATTTGCTTTAACACTAGCCTTACATGCTAGTCTAGCAGCTACTCTATCATTAAATTTAACTCTATCAAAATCTCCTTTTATTTCACTTACAAGTTCAAAGATTTTTCTAATACTTTCATCTTCATAACCTTCCATTATCCAACTTGGATGAGCATATACTCTATAAGTATTTTTACCAAACTCCTCTACCCCAAATCCCATATTCTTAATAATATCAATATGGTCAGATATATCCATAAATTCTTTGTTAGAAAATTCTAATTGAATTGGAAATAACATATTAGTAGTATAAACTTGTTTAGATTCTAAATATGATAAATATTTTTCATAATTGCATCTTTCATTCGCAGCATGTATATCTATCATATACATTGTATCTTCATCATGAGCAATTAAATATGTACCAAGTGCTAAACCAACAGGTTTAATTAAAGTATTTTCTTTATCTATATTTTCTTCATTATATTCTACTTCTTTGGTAGCATTTAAATCTAATCTTACTTCTTTAATAACTTTAGGTTCTTCTTCATTAAATAACTTTTCATTTATTGTATAATCATTTGAATCAACTATTTCATTATATGTAGGAACAGTTTCTTGATATGGTTTAAATACATTATCAGCATTAACAATAGCTTTTCTAATGGTTTCAAATAATAAGTCTGTTAAACTATCTAATTTAGAAAACTTAATATCTTGTTTAGTAGGATGAATATTTACATCTATAAGTGTTGGATCTGTTTCTATATTAATAACCACTATTGGAAATTTATTTTCTGCAAGAACAGTATGATATGCATCTTTAATAGTCTTATTAACTGTCGTATTGCTTACAACTCTACCATTTACTATAGTAATCATACTATTTCTATTAGATTTAGATAAATTTAAATTACTAATATAACCATTAATAGTATAATCATAGTTTTCAGCACTTATTCTAATCATATTTTTAGATGTATTATATCCAAATATTTCATGTATTGTTTTAAATAAATCATTACTTCCAGATGTTTTAATTAATTCTTTATCATCATTAATTAATGTAAAAGAAATATCTGGATGAGATAAAGCTATTTTTTCAATGTAACCAACAGAATAAGAAAGTTCAGTCCATAAACTCTTCATAAATTTTAATCTAGCAGGAGTATTATAAAAAATATTCTTAACTTCAATAATAGTTCCTTTTCTTATACTTCCTACATCTTCTTTAACTATCTTTCCTGATTTAACTTCTAATAGTGTTGATTCATTTCCATCATAAGTATCTAGAGTTACGTTACTTACAGCAGAAATAGCCGCTAAAGCTTCACCTCTAAAACCTAATGTACCTATAAAATACAAATCATTTTCTGTTTTAATTTTACTAGTTGCATGTCTATAAAAACATAATTTAGCATCTTCATTAGACATACCACATCCATTATCAACTACTCTTATTAATTTAGTACCCGATTCAACTAACTCTATTTTAATATTAGTACTAGATGCATCTATACTATTTTCAACAAGTTCTTTTACTACATTAGCAATTCTTTCAACAACTTCACCTGCTGCGATTTTATTTGCTAATGATTCATCCATAATATTAATCTTTGTCATTTAAATCATACTCTTTCTTTTACTTATTAATCTATTATCTAAAGCATATACTTTAACAGCACCCACTTTAGTAATTCTAACAAATCCTAAACCATTGATTAAAATATCACTTGGTTCATTAATATCAAATTCCATTGAAGGTAATATTCTTAATTTATCATTTTTAGCTTTAATTTTTTCATATCTTAATTTATCATTCATATAAAAACTAAAACTATTTAATTTATTACCAATATTTTCTATTCTTAAAATATCATTTACTATAACAGAATATCCACTTCTAACTTGAAATGTTTTAACTTTTAATTCTTTCTTAGGATATAATTTTATTAATTTACCATAATTCATAAAATTGTATATAGCATCATTATCTATAAATCCTGGAGTATCTACTACAGTTAATTTATTATTTAATTTAATAGCAATATATGATGCAGTAGTATTTGGAATACTACTAGTTGTAATAGTAGGTGTTTTATTTAAACTAGTTAATATATGATTAATAAATGTAGATTTTCCACTATTAGTAAATCCCACAATATAAGCTCTATGTACATTATCTTCATATAATTTATTTAAAAAAGCATCTATATTATAATTCTTAAAAGCGCTTACAAACATAATATTATCAGTATTATAAACATTTTCTTTTATAAATTCTTTTAATTTACCTTCTTTTAAACTCTTAGGTAATACATCTTTCTTAGTAATTAAGATATATTTATTATTTTTAAATCTATTAATTAATTTTTTTGTTTTATCATTTATATTTAATGCGTCTATTAAAAATATTACTGATGCTACTCTATCACTATTAATATTTCTAACTATTCCATCAGTATCAATCTTCTTATCTAATACACTATATTCTCCATAATGCATTATTTTAAAACAACGCTCACAATAATCAGCTTTATCATATACACTTGATTTAATAAATCCTTCTTTATTTATTGAATCAGTTTGTAAAACACTACCACATCCTAGACACTTTTTATTCAAAATACTTCCCCCTTATAAATACTTCTTTCTTCTCTAATCTACTATAAATAAATTTTTCAAATAAACGATTAATCCATGTAATAGTTAAATCTTTATCACTTAAAGGGTTTACTAAAACACTAGTAATATCTAGTTTATTAGCTCCATATACATCAGTAATTAATTGATCTCCTATGGCTGCTACTTCAGTATGTTTATATTTAAATCTATTCATTATTTGAATATATTTATCTTTTTTAGGTTTTAATGAAAATGCACATGCATCTACAGCAAGTTCTGATTTAAATGGTTCTATTCTATGTTTTGTTGTATTAGAAAAAATAATAATTTTAAAGCCTTTATCTTTTAATTCATCAAATAATTTAACCAATCTTTTAGTAGGTTTATGTACATGACTTGGAGTTATAGTATTATCCAAATCAAAAAGTAGTAATCTAATACCTTTTTTATATAATTTATCGTAATTAATATAATAAATACTTTTTTGATATACATCTGGTATAAACTTTTCTACCATAACTAATCACCTGCATTAATTATAACATATATTCTTTATAAAATAAAAAAGAAAAATTATTAATATAATCTTTCTTCATACTCAAATTCTTTATCTAAAATACAAACTGTATCTCCTGTTTGAGCTCCCAGAGATTTTAATTCATCATCTACACCTAAATTCTTAAGTTTAGAAGCAAATCTTAAAGCAGATTCATCTGAATTAAATCTTGTCATTTTAAGTAACTTTTCAAGTTCAGGACCACTAACTATCCATTTAGAACCGTTTCTAGTTATTTTATATGGTTTTTCATGTTTAAATTCATATAATACATAATCTTCAAATTCATTTTTATCAAAAACTTCATCATCAGGAATGCTTTGTAATATTTCTTTTAATTTAAATATTAATTCTTTTATTCCTTTATTAGTTGCTGCACTTATTTCAATTACTTCTAATTCTGGATATTCTTTTTTAAATCTTTCTAAGTTTTCTTTAGAACTTTCTAAATCCATTTTATTAGCAACAACAATTTCTTTTTTATTATATAAGTGTTCATCATATTTCTTAAGTTCATTTCTAATTATTTTATAATCTTCAATAACATCTCTTCCATCAACTTGAGCCATATCAAGAACATGACATATAATTTTACAACGTCTTACATGTTTTAGGAATTTATCTCCTAAACCTACCCCTTCACTAGCTCCTTCAATAAGTCCAGGAAGATCAGCCACTACAAAGCTGTAGTCATCAGCTTTTACTACTCCTAGATTAGGTATTAAAGTTGTAAAATGATAATCAGCTATTTTAGGTTTAGCGGCACTTATAATACTAATTATTGAACTTTTGCCAACTGATGGGAAACCTACAAGACCTACATCTGCTAAAAGATTTAATTCAACTTGAATATCTTTTTCTTCACCTGGCTCACCAAGTTCACTAGTATATGGTGCTTTATTTTTATTAGTCATAAAAGCAGCATTACCTTTGCCACCTCTACCACCTTTAGCAATAATACATTCTTGACCATCTTTAGTTAAATCACAAATAATTAAATTAGTAGATTTATCTTTAACAGTTGTTCCAATTGGAACTATTATTACTTTATCAAGTGCAGAAGAACCAGTTTGATTTCTTCCTCTTCCCATTTCACCGTTGTCGGCTTTTAATATTTTGTTATATCTTAAATCTACAAGTGTTCTAAGGCCCTTATCCGCTTTAAAAATAATACTTCCACCTTTTCCACCATTACCGCCATCGGGTCCACCTAGAGGAACATATTTTTCACGCAAAAATGAAGTGCAGCCATCTCCACCTTTACCAGCTATTACTTTTAAAGACACTTCATCTATAAACATATTTATTCCCCTTTCTTCTTCTTAAATTATATCACATATTAATCTCTAGTAAAATGATATTTTCTTTTTAATTTTGTAAATGAATCACATACTGATGTAGATTGTAATAGTTCAAGATATTCTTCTCTTATATCTTCCATATTATCATTTACATAATATATTTTTTGAATATCTTTCATATCTAGATATTCTCCACAATCTAAACACATACAATCTTTATTACCAAACGAATCATTTGGATTACAAAGTCCATATTCATGTTTGCAATCATAATCAAATGCAATTATTGAATCTAATATATGAGCTCTTGATTTAGGATTATCAGCTTTTTTAGCAGCTTCAATAAATAGATTTTTAGATTCTTCACTAAATGTATCTATTAATCTATCTGCTTCTTCTTTTTGTTTTCTTAAGATTCTTAATAAAACAATTCTTTCCATTTCTTTCATGCTGTTACTCCTATAAACATCTTTTTATAGCATCTTCACTAGATTCTTCAAGTAATGCTTCCAAATATTGATTTCTTTTATTCATCATCTTATAACTTAGAACCATTCTATGTAATAAGTCTTTTTCATTTGGTAAATATAATCTTGCATCACAATCTATGCATTTATATCTATCTTCTCCAAAATATTTATAAACTATCTCATGATTACATTTAACTTCTGGTCTATGTCCACTAGTTGCAGTTTCAATAATCATTGATAATAATTTAGATGGTTTCTTTAATAAATCAGAAATTCTTTCATATTCAGTATCTAAACATTTAATACTTTCATAATCATATACTGTTCCAATTACATCTTCATAAGTTTGTAATATTTTTTCTAATGCTTCTTTTTCTTCACGATATCTTTTAATAAATAATTCTCTTGTTTCGCTATTCATAATAAAAACTCCTTATGGGTATATATAATAATATTATTTTTATATTTTGTAAAGAAAAAAACCAATATTATATAAACATTGGTTCTTTTTTAAACATATTTTCTTCATTATATTTACTTTCATCAAGTAAAACAATATTATTACTTTCTAAAGTTTTTGGAACATCGATTAATCTTTGATTTCTAGATCCTCTAAATAATAAGCTTAAATCTCTTTGTTCTAATATAAACTTACCATCAACTAAAACATCTACAAGTTTTAAAAAATCCATATATACTTTATCTTTCTTAGACATTTCCATTAATTCTTCCCAAGTAAATCCAGTATATACCCAAATGTTTAATCCTTTTTTTCTAGCATGTTTAATTATATCTAAACATTCATGTACTTGATATAATGGATCTCCACCGCTTAATGTAAGACCTGTGTGATATTCAAGTTCATCAATTGCTTTATATACTTCAGTTAAAGGA
>JAEEGL015760542.1_pt1 | contig 15865 bp, 15 predicted proteins | sample 9134231 | NCBI WGS metagenome assembly JAEEGL01 (sample SAMN16246548, study PRJNA631951) | gut metagenome | biome: gut microbiome; feature: rumen; material: fiber-attached | host: Bos | place: Iran: Karaj | collected 2018-10
AAAAGCTTCTATATTAGTTAGCCCCATTCCAACTCCTATAGGAATTGCTCCACGAATTTCTATAATTGGCACCATACCTATTATTGATGTTATTATATATTTTACTATAATATTATTTACGAACATTTATAATTCTCCTTTTACATTCATTCTGTTTTGAAAAAAGACTTTTCTTTTTTATTTTTCATAAATTCTAGTAAATCATCTACCAATATTTTAATTACAGTAATTGCAGGAACTGCCAAGAACATACCTAGCACTCCAAAATACGCTCCGCCTACGGTTACAGCAAATATTACAAGTAGTGGGCTAAGCTTTAATGAATCGCCTACTATTCTTGGATTTATTATATTTGCATCAATTTGTTGCAAAATTATTATTACCACCGCTGTCCAAATTGTTTGTGTTAGTCCACCTGTAAGAAGTGTTATAAGTAGTGATATTACAACTGCAATAATTGCACCAAAATATGGTATAATGTTAAACAAACCTATCATAAATCCCAGCAATATTGCGTATTTTACATTCATAATTAACATTGCAATAGATAATATTGTTCCTACTACAATTCCATCTATAATTTGGCTTGAGATAAATTTATAAAATACTTCGTTTGTTTTTCCTACATATTTTTCGACTTCTTTACATACCTTTGGCGTGAAAGTTGCTTCTACTATTTTTCTAAAGAAACTCATTATTTCATTTCTTTCCAGCAGAATATATACAGATACTATTATTGCTACAAAGCTTGTAAATATGCCATTTACAAAACCTATTGCACTTTGTATATATTGGATTATATTTTCTATACTAAAATATTGTTTTACATCTATTTGTTCAAGGTTTTTAATAATTTCTTCAGCGCCAACTTGCTTTAATATAGATTCTTCTGGTTGATTGCTTACAAATTCTGTTATATTTTTATAGTATGTAGGTAAGTTACTTGCAAATTCAACAAGGCTTTTTGAAACTGCTGGTAATACTACATTAAATACAATTACTAATACAAGTAGGGCAATTAGATATACAGTCGTTACTGCAAGCATTCTTCTTTTTTTGTGTATTAACTTAGATTTTGATTTCTCATAAATTTTTTCAATACTTTTACAAGGAAAGTAAAATAAATATGCAATAAGTATACCTACAAGAAATGGAGTTAGTATTCCCATTAAATTTTCAAAAAATATTTGTACGTCTGCGAAATTATCTAATAATTTGTATACAACTATTACGGCTACTGCAAACAGGAACCACTTTATTATGTTTTTTTTGTTTTTTTCTTCTTTCACTGGTAGTCTCTCCTTTCTATATGTTAATAGTGAGTTCAATTGGGCAATGGTCACTTCCATACACATCTTTATGAATTTTAGCTTCTTTAATTCTATCTACTATTTTGTCTGAAACTATAAAGTAATCTATCCTCCAGCCAATGTCTTTTTCACGCGCTTGTCCCATATATGACCACCATGTATAAGCTCCCTCTTTATCTGGATATAAATATCTATATGAATCTGTAAATCCACTATTTAGTAGCTTTGTCATTTTCTGACGTTCTTGGTCAGTAAATCCGGGCATTAGTGTGATTTGTTTTAGGGTTTCTTAAATCTATTTCTTCATGCGCCACATTTAAGTCTCCACATAAAATTACAGGTTTTTCTTTATCTAACTTTTGCAAGTATTTTAAGAAGTCATCTTCCCATATCATCCTATAATCTAATCTTGTAAGCTCTCTTTGCGCATTTGGCGTATAGCAATTCACCATATAAAATTTTTCAAACTCTAGTGTAATTACTCTTCCTTCTTTATCATGCTCATCTATTCCAATTCCATTAGTAACTAATTTTGGCTCTGTTTTTGTAAAAATTGCTGTTCCTGAATAGCCTTTTTTTTCTGCACTATTAAAATATGTATTATATCCAGGGAAATTTATTTCAAGCTGATCTGGTTGCATTTTTGTTTCTTGAATACAAAATATATCTGCTTTTTCTTTTAAGAAAAATTCATCAAATCCCTTTTTATATATAGCTCTTAACCCATTTACATTCCACGATATAAGTTTCATAGTTGGTCTCCTTGAAAACTATTTAATCTATCTTATCATATAAATATGTAAAAAACAACATTTTAAAATTACAATAATCAACTATGCTTATATTACATGGTTGATTACTGTATAATTATATATAAGTTTGTGTTTCATTCTAATCAAAATGTATAAAAATCACAAATTGAGGTTTTGTAACACATCTCCTTTCGAGATACTTTATACTGCTAGTATATAAAAAGTGTTTATTACCACATATATGGGAGGAGTGGTTTTTGTGCGATTACGAGATTTAAGAGAAGATCATGATTTAACTCAAACAGAAGTTGCAAAAATATTAAATTGCAAGCAAAACACATATCAACAATACGAGTCAAAAAAGAGGCAAATTCCAATTGAATCACTAAAAAGATTGGCTATATACTATGGTACATCTGTTGATTACATTATAGAACTTACAGACAATGATAAACCTTACAAGAGAAAAGCTCGCTAATTTTTTTCATTTAAACATTTATCAGCCACAAATCCGCTTGCAAATGTTCCGAGCTGCTAAATTAAATCCGGTTTTTACTAAAATAAGACCACCTTCGAAAAAAATGTAAGGAACATCATATGTATTGTATGTAATTAAAAAAAATATTCCAATTAGACTAATTGCAAATGAAATTATTATTCCAATATTTATCATTTGCATAATTTTTTTATCAATTTTATTAATTTCAGTAATTATTTTTCTCATTGTTTTTCTCCTTTGTAAAACTACTATTTTTATATTAGCATATTTTAATTTGGTTTACAAAGGTAATTTTTAACAAGCGAACATTAAGATGATAATATCTATAACAGCCTCCGCTCCCAGGGAAGTTTGTTTTTATATTTTAGGCACCTCCAAGTAATTCCTACTCGTATCCTCCTAAAATCTAAAAACAAGACTTCCCTTCGCGCTGGTTATTGACACTTAATGTTCGCTTGCTTAAAAATTATTTATTTAATTCTTCCAAAAACATTTTGTTTAACATTCCAGGATTTGCTTTTCCTTTTGTTTCTTTCATTGCTTGTCCAACCAAAAATCCTAGTGCTCTGTCTTTTCCTGCTTTGTAATCTGCTATAGATTGTGGATTTGATTCTAAAACTTTGTTCACTACGGCTCTTATTGCACTTTCGTCAGATATTTGAATCCAACCATTTTTGTCTATAATTTTTTCTGGTTCTGTTTCCTCTTCTTCAAACATTTTTAATAATACTTTTTTCGCAATACTTGTGCTGATTGTGCCTCTATCAATTAATAAAATTAAGTTTCCTAGGTCTTTAGCTGAAAATGGAATCTCATTTGCTTCAATATCCATCTCATTAATTTTTCCTAATATGTCAGACATAATCCAATTGCTTACAGCTTTTGGGTTTTTGCAAACGTTAACTGCTTTTTCAAAAAGATTAGATAAATATTTTGATGATGTAAGTATTCCCGCATCATATTCAGGCAAATTAAATTCACTGATGTATCTTGCTTTGCGACTTTCTGGTAATTCAGGTAAATCTTTTTTAACATTTTCAATATATTCCTTTGAAATATGTATAACTCCTAAATCTGGCTCTGGAAAATATCTATAATCTTGCGCGTCCTCTTTATCTCTCATAGAAATAGTTCGTGCTTGTAGTTCATCCCATCTCAATGTCTCTTGCTCAACTTTTCCGCCAGACTCAATAACTGCAATTTGCCTTTCTGCTTCGTAGGTAACTGCATTTTGGATTGCCCTAAAGGAATTCATGTTTTTCATTTCTGTTCTGGTTCCAAGTTTTGGGTCTCCTTTTTTACGTACAGATACGTTAACATCAGCGCGTAATGAGCCTTCCTGCATTTTACAATCCGATACTTCTATATACTCTAATATTGATTTAACTTTTTTAAAGTATGCATCTGCTTCCTCAGCTCCACGAATGTCTGGCTCAGATACAATTTCAATTAACGGTACACCTGCCCTATTTAAATCTACGAAGCTACCCCTTCCAAACTCATCATGATTTAGTTTTCCTGCATCTTCTTCAATATGAATTCTCAAAATTCGTATTTTCTTTTTTCCTTCTTTAGTGTCAATCTCTACATACCCATTATTGCAAAGTGGCATATCGAATTGTGATATTTGATATGATTTTGGCAAGTCTGGGTAAAAGTAATTTTTTCTGTCATTTTTGCTATTTTCTGCTATACTGCAATTCATAGCAAGTCCAGCTTTTATAGCATATTCTACAACTTTTTCATTTAGAACTGGAAGCGCTCCTGGCATAGCCATGCAAACTGGGCAACAATGTGAATTTGGCTCTCCTCCAAATTCTGTTGGACATGAACAGAATATTTTTGTTTTTGTTGATAGTTCTGCGTGTATTTCTAACCCCATAACCACTTCATAATCTTCTTTAGCCATTTTTATAAATCATTCCTTTCCAAGGTGGAAGCCAATTTTAAAACTTCTTAACCTTATTTCTTAAATTCTGGCTTATACTTTTCTCTAAATTTTTCTTCTTGCTCATACGCATACGCAGTAGATAATAGCACGTCTTCTGAGAAATTATTTCCAATTAGTTGAAATCCAATTGGCATACCAGTGCTATCAATACTTGCAGGTACTGAAATAGCAGGTACTCCCGCTATATTTACAGGAACAGTACATATATCTGCCAAATACATCTCTAATGGATTGTTGGATTTTGATCCAATATCAAAAGCTGTCGTAGGCGATACTGGTGTAAGCAACACATCATATTTTTCAAATGCATTATTAAAACCTTACTTTACCAATGTTCTAACTTTTTGTGCTTTTTTGTAATAAGCGTCATAATATCCAGACGAAAGCACGTATGTGCCTAAAATAATTCTCCTTTTTACTTCTTGTCCAAAACCTTCACTTCTAGAATTTTTGTAAATATCTTTTAGCGAATTGAAGTTCTTTGTTCTATATCCATAGCGAATTCCATCAAATCTGCCTAGGTTTGAGCTTGCTTCCGCACACGCTATTATATAATACGTAGCTAATGCGTAGTCAATAGCTTCTATGCTACATTCTTCGACAGTTGCACCCATCTGTTTATATTTTTCTGCCACCCTCATAATTGCTTCTTTTACTTCTGCATTTATACCGTCTCCAAGAAATTCCTTTGGCATTCCTATTTTTAAGCCTTTTACATTCCTATTTAGGCTTTTAGTATAGTCTTTCTTTTCAACTAGAGCAGAAGTGGTATCTTTTTCGTCATGTCCTGCAATTTTAGTTAAAAGCGTTGCACAATCTGTAACATCTTTTGTGATAGGTCCAATTTGATCTAATGATGACGCAAACGCTACTAAACCGTATCTCGATACTAACCCGTACGTTGGTTTTAATCCTACAACTCCACAAAAAGATGCAGGTTGCCTTATAGATCCACCAGTGTCAGATCCTAATGCCCATGGTACTAAATCTGCTGCAACTGCTGCTGCACTTCCTCCGCTGGAACCTCCTGGAACTTTGTTTAAGTTCCAAGGATTATGTGTAATGTGAAAAGCTGAATATTCAGTAGATGCTCCCATTGCAAATTCGTCCATATTCAGCTTACCTAAAATTGCTAAATCCTCATTAATGTTTTCTATTACAGTAGCAGAATATGGAGATATGAAATTTTCGAGCATTTTTGAACTACATGTTGTTTTCATTCCATTTACACAGATGTTATCTTTTATTCCAATTGGTATAGCTTTAGGATTTGTTTTTGCCTTTTCCAAAGCTTCTTCCTTAGTCACAGTAACAAATGCATTAACATCTTCTTCCTTTTCATTTATCCTTTTTATATAACTTTCAGTAATATCTACAGATGTAATTTCATTATTTTCTAATTTTTCTTCTAACTCATGTACGGTTAATTCGTATAGTTCCATTCTTCTCCCTCCTTACATAACATTTGGAATATGGAACATTCCATCTTCTTTGCTTGGAGCATTTTGGAGTAGTCCATCTCTATTTTCAAATTCTTTAACTTCATCTTTTCTAAATCTATTACATGCCGTAGTTGCACCAATGCTTTCATCAATATTATTAGTGTTTGCACTATTAATTGTATTAGCAAATGCTAATATTTCTTCCATGTCTTTTTGATATTTATTAATTTCATCTTCTGTTAAATTTAAGTCTGCCAAATTTGCAATATGTAGAATTTCATCTCTTGAAATATTCATATTAACCTCCGTCCTCTCTTAAAAACTATTTTATTATATAATTTTTAACGCAAAAAAACAAGACTATTGCATTTTTTATTAATAAAAGGCTCTAAAAAAGAGCCTTTTATTATTATTGATTGTTTCCCCCCATCATTTTTATGCGCATTGTTGCAAACCTTCTAACAACTTCTTCTGTATCATGCATAAGTCTTACAAGAACTTCGTAACTTGTGTTGTGATTGCATGCGACAGAATAACGTACAGCTGCATTGCAGTCATTTGAAAGTTTCTCTAGAGTTCTGCTTGAAGTATTACCATTACAAGCCACACTGTTTCTCACTTCAAAACACGCATCTTTTGCAAGTCTTGCCAAAACTTCTTCCGTAGCATTTTGATTTTGTGCAACAAAATGTCGTACCATACTGCTTTCATGTTCTGCAAGTTCTGCAATTTCCTCTCGTTTTAACGTTTCATCAATTGCAATTTTTTCTACAAGTTCCATCCGGTTTTGAGTCTGCAGGTTGAAATAATCAATTTTGTTTTTCATAATATTACCCCCTAGTACTTACTAATGTTGGTTTTGCATTATGAATCATTATTCGACATATAAGAATATGCGTAAATTATAGCATGGTATGAAGCTTATGTCAAAGAATTTCCAAATCATTTAATAATGGCACTTTAATTCCTTGAAAGTATAAGATTTTAATGGTATAATTTAAATATGGAGATGGTTAAATATGAAAAAAAGTATTTTAATACATCTAATTTTTATAGTTACAGCGTTTTTGATAATTATAACTTCAAAAAACGTTTACGCTTCAGTTGCTGAGGATGTATATTCAGTTGATTCAAGCAATAAAATCATTTATGATATATTGCCAAAAACTACAATTGCATCTTTTAAGGCTAATATGAAGCTTTCAAGTGATGCTAATATATATAAAAATAATCAAAGTTTATCCAATGACTCATTTATCGCAAGTGGCATGATACTAGATTTGGGTAACACTGAAAAATATACTTTAATTGTTAAGGGAGATGTAAATGGTGATGGAACTCTTTCTCCAACAGATTTACTCAACATAAAACAGTTAATTGTTGGTATACTAGATGAAAAAAATTACAATCTTTACTGCACTGATATTGACGAAAATAATAAATTAACCTCTACTGATTTAATAGTAATTAAGTCCTTTTTCGTTAATATTCCAAATGCTACAATTATAAAAGCTAAAGGTATTGTCTTAGAAGAAAATAAAATAGTTATTAATATGAGAGATGGAAATTCTACAGCTACTATAGCTGCCAAGGTTACTCCAATAACAGCAAAACAAGACCTTCAATGGGCATCTGCAGATACTTCTGTTGCTGAGGTGGATCAAAATGGTACGGTTACAGCTAAGCAAAAAGGTATGGTTACAATTATTGCGAAAAATTCAAATAATATTTCTATAACATGTGATGTAGAAGTTAAAACCTCTATACCAATTTCAAATAGAATATACGTTGGAGATTCTAGAACTGTTTCTATGAAAGCACATGTAAAAAGTGCTATTGGAGAAAACCCATTAGATATATGGAGTTGTAAAGATGGCGCAGGACGTAAATGGATGAAGGAAACTGGAGTACCTGAAATAGAGAATAAAATAGTTAATGGTTCTGCTGTTATTATATTACTAGGTTGCAATGATGTATGGGCTATAGAACGTGCGGAAGATTACTATACATATATTAATGATAAAGCAAAAGTGTGGGAACAAAAAGGCGCCATGTCATTTTTCGTATCTGTAAACCCAATTGGGCCAAGAGCTAGCTCGTCCTTCTGTTCTAATCCTGAAATTAAAGAATTTAATCAAGCTATGAAAAACCACTTAGCAGATAACGTAATATATATAGATACATTTAACGGATTTGTTTGGCCATCAAGCTATTTCGATGAGAAAGATGGTAACGGAGGTGTTCATTACACAAAGGCTGGTTCAATAGCAATATATAACTTTGTTAACGATTTTATTGCAGAGTATACAGGAAACAAATAGCATACTATCGAAAACAAACAAAGCATTCTATAAAAATTTATAGAATGCTTTGTTATTATTTTTTTATTGTGCAAGTAATACTGCATACCATGCTTTCGCTTTATTTAAGTACCTCATACATGCATTTCTTGCTGGATATGGCCAATTTACCTGGTCTTGGCTCATAAATTGTAAATAATATCTGCAAAACAAGTATGTTGTATATTCTACGTCATCATTACCACTCAATTTCTGGTCCATCATTTTATCATATAATCTAATGTGCCTATTATTGTTCTCTCTAAATCTGCCATCTCCTTCTCCAGAAAGGCAGTACCATACATACGCTACTTGTGCTTCTGGATCTGTCCATTGCTTTCCGATTGATGTTGCAAATCCTCTTAAATCCCAATAAGCAGGATGTTCTTGAAATAGCCCTGCACATTTAGAACTAGCTTCAATATGTGTCGGATCGAACATACTCTCACATTCACTACTTCCTACTAGTGCAGCAATACTTACAAGTGGCATACCTTTTTCCAAAAAGTAATTTGCAATTATTCCTGGTATTCCCTCTATGTCAAATCCTGATGACATATTAACTGTTGCTTTCTTACCATTCTCTGTTTCAGCTGTTATTGTAAATTTTCCATACTTTACTTTCGTTACCAATCCGTTTTCATCTACTGTTGCTTTTGTTTCATCACTTGATGTATATTTTATTTTGTTTTTTGCATTTGCCGTATTTGGCTCTACTTTTGGATTAAGTTGATATGTATGTTCATTATATCTTATTGATATTGTTTCTTCATCAAAATAAATTTTGCTTGGTGATGTTTCTACTTTTACGTTACATATCTTAGAAAAATCGTTTACCGTGTCTCTTACTATAATTTCTGCTGTTCCATTTGCCTTTCCTGTTATGTTTCCTCTACTATTTACTTCTACTATACTAGTGTTTTTAGATTCAAATGTAATATTCTGATTTGCTATTGCAGGTATTGTCTTTGCCCTAACTTTTTCGCTTCCGTAAGATTGTGTTATATCTAATACTATATTATTATTTTCTATTACTAATTCTTTTGCTGTTATTATATCTCTTTCTTTTACTTGATATTGCTTTAACTGCATTATATCTGTCGGGCTTATTTCATTATTTCCATCTATGTCTATTGCACTTTTTTGCGCTTCTGTTGCAACATTTTTTCCTACAACTTTTTCTTTTGCCTGCATTATATCTGTTATTGTTACTTCTCCATCTCCAGATACATCGCCTTTTACTGCTAATGTATATGATTTATTGTCTTTTGTCTCAAATATCATTCCTGTTGATATTATTTCATCATCTCTAATACTTTGTCCATTCTTTGTAATTCTCTCATTTCCCTCAGCATTTACGTACCTCTTAAATACATCAGCTGTTGTTTTTTCTCTTATGTAACTTATTATATTATTATTTTCTATTATATATGCGTCTTCTATGCTTGCAGCTTTTATATTAGTGGAAAAAATTATAGAGCAGAAGATTATTCCTATTATAGCAATCGTAACTTTTTTCATATTTCTTCCCCTCCTTTATAATAATTTCTACATTTTTTCTTAATTATAATTATAACATATAATTTTATTAAATTCCATCTTTGGCATTTTTATTTTTTAAACCAACAAAAAAGCCCCATTATTAGTGCTTTTTTGTTTAATAAATAATTAATTATTCGTTTTTTTCTTCGTTTGATTGTTATAAACTGCATTCATGCTTAACTTGCTTGGTGCAATCTTACTTAATACATGCAGGCACTTATTCAGTGTGCCAGGAACAATTGTTGTTTTACCCTTAAATAAGTTATCTATTCCATATTCTGCAACATACCTACTAGATAATGGCTTTATGCTAAATTTCACGCCTGCAACATCATTAAAGTTTGTAGCCACAGGCCCTGGACATAAAACTGATATAACTATATCTGATTTTTCTTTTTTTAGTTCCTTCCAGATTGCTTTTGTTAAGTATGTTACATAAGCCTTTGAAGCATAATATGTTGCCATTAGTGGTCCTGGTGCAAATGAAGCAACTGATGATACATTTAATATATAGCCTTTATTTTTCTTTTTCATGCCTTTCAATATAAGCTTTGTTAAAATATGCAGTGCAACTATGTTTGTATTTATTAGGTTTATCTCTTTATCTAAGTCTGTTTCCCAAAATTGTCCGAATACACCAAATCCTGCATCATTAATTAAGATATCTATATCCTCATCCTTTATACTCTCATACAAATTCATTACGTTATCTTGTTTGCTTAAGTCAGTTTCGAAAATCTCTGCTTTTGTTTTTAATTCTTTTTGCAAAGCTTGTAAATTTGCAAGATTTCTTCCAACTAAAATTAAGTCATAACCTTTTTGGCTTAAATATCTTGCCATATCTCTTCCAATACCAGAAGATGCACCTGTAACTAATGCTTTCATAATTCGCTCCTTTTATTCCTCATTAATATCAATTAGTGAAAAAATGTCCTTATCATCGTTTAATTCAACAATATTCAATATAACGCCTTTGCCTATAACTTTTCCGCCCATGTCCTCTATAGCTTCTTTTATCGCTTTTACAGTATTTCCTGTTGCATATACATCGTCTACAATATAAAAACATCTATCTTTGTAATCATCATTTACAAGTTTTGGAATTTCTAGTACATCTTTACCATATTCTTTTTCATATTCTATCCTCCTTGCAACAACTGTTGGTGAAAGTTTTCCTTTTTTTCTAACAGGAATAAATCCAACATTTAGCTCTGTCGCAATAGCAGCCCCTAATAAAAAACCTCTTGCTTCTGGTGCAACGATATAGTCAACTTTATTACAACTTATTTCATCTACAAATGCATCTATCATTTCTTTTAGTGTTTCTTTTTGAAATATAATCGGTGTAATATCAATAAACTCTATCCCTTTAATTGGATAATCCTTTTCTGTTCTTAAATTAATTTCATTCTTAAATTTGTTCTTTAATATTTTCATATTTTTCTCCATAAAAATAATAAGTTATTGTCTTTCCTATTCCGTCCTTAGCGCTATTACCGGGTCTTTCTTAGATGCTGCTTTAGCCGGTATTAACCCACCTATTAATGTTAATACTATACTTAATATTACAAGTGAAATAGCATTAGATGCGTAGAATGTAGCATTCAGCGGTATATTTCCAGTAAAATGGTGAAGTATGGTATTTATTAATGGAATTAGCAAATACGTTATTCCTATTCCAAATAAGCCAGATAATAGCCCAATAATAAATGTTTCTGCATTAAATATAGATGAAATGTTTCTCTTTGAAGCTCCTAGCGCGCGCAGTATTCCTATTTCTTTTGTCCTTTCATAAACTGAAATATAAGTTATTATTCCAATCATTATTGAAGAAACAACTAATGATATTGATATAAATGCTATTAATACATACGTTACAGCATTTACAATTGTTTTTACCGATCCCATTAATATTCCTGTTGTATCTGTATAATTTATTTCTTTATCTTCACTATTGTTTGCTTTTACCTTCTCATTATATGAATCGATGAAATTCATAAAGTGCTCTTTGCCATCGAAACTCCTAAAATAGAATGATATATATGTTGGTTCATCCTTTTCTTGAAATCCAAAGTTTATTAGGTTTGTTTTTGCACTGGCTTCAGTTTTTGAAAGCATTGCCGAAACAATCCTTGATATTTCATCTTCTGAAACTTTCATCTTAAATGCACTTGAAATTTTTCCCTCGTCAACATTAAATGCAGTAGCAAAGCTATTTGTAAGCGTCCCTGTAAGTTCTCCAACTTTAGTTAAAATTGTCTTTTTCATTTTTGCCTCTGTCATTACCCTTGCCATTGTGTTTTCGGTTTCTAGTATTGCAGCGCTATTCATATAAGCAGGAATAACTTCTTGTAACATTGCTTTATTAACACTTGCCTTTGGAGTGCCATTACTATTTTGATTTGTATTTCCAGGAATTGCTGGAATTACATTTTGTACATTCTCTGGCATACTGAAAATAACATTGTTTATTCCAGCCTGCATTGACGGAACTACATTGTTTGCACTTTCTGGCAATGTTACTGTATTTCCTATATTGTTTTGAATAGGTAAATTAGATTGGTAGTTATTTAGAATTGAATTTGCTGAGTAAGCTGTTGTTATATATATTTGTAATAATCCCTTTAGAAGTCCTGCATATGTTGACTTAAACGTTTCTTTCGGGATTACATATTTTTTCTCCAATTCTACCATAGCTTTTGCTGGTTCTGTTCCACTTAAATAATTATTTACAATTTTATCTAAATCATTTATACTTGCTTCACCTTTTATGCTATCAAACATTCCATTTGCAAATGTGTTAAGGCTATTAGTAAAATCCTTTTTAGCAGGTGAAGTGTCTGTGCTTATTGCATTTGCGATTTCTCCCATGTAGCCTTCAGTTTGTTTTTGCAATTTATTTTGGTCAATATTTATGTTAAATGCATTTTTTAACATATTTGTATCTATACTAATAAAATCCTTAAAATCTAATCCTAAATTTTTGTTCTTTTCATCAAATCTAGAACCAGATAATACATCAACATCTTCATTTTCAAGTTGCTTTTTAACCATGTCAGATTTTGATGCATAGTCTATAATGTAATCTACTAATTCTTTGGTATATGATACACCCAAATTAAGTGCAGCTGATGTTACACCTTCCTTTGGTGACAATATTCCAACAATCTTTAACGAAATTGCATTTGAATAAAGTTCTTTCATATACTGTTCATCGTCAGACATATCTTCGTATATATCATATTTTTCATTATACTTATAAGTATCTGGATTCATTATCAATTTTAGTTCTGTGTTCATTAAGTCATCATAAGTAAAGCTCATTGCCTCATTATTTATCTCTACAGTTTCGCCATTCATAATATTCTTGACAATATTATCTAGCTCTTCCGTGTCCCTAAGTCCAAGAGAATATACTAGCAAATCAGATATTGTGCTTGGCTCTGATAAGACTATTATCATCTCATCATATTTTTCTGGAAGTCTTCCTGCTAATATATCATACGAATTATTAATTGTGTTTTTATCATCAATCATTTCTGAAAATACCGAAGTCATTGAACTTCCAAGGACACTAAAAGACGAGCCAAATAAATTCTTGGGGCTCAGTTTTGCTATTTTCTTTGTTGCATCTACTCCGTAAATCATTGGTTCTACACTATATGCATATTTTACTGAGGACAAATCATCATTTACTTCTTTATAATTTTCTTCTAAGTATTTCTTAAAACTTTTTAAGTCATTTGTGCTAATATTAGATAAAAACTTAGAAATATACTGCTCTTCTTTAATTACACCATCACTTTCACCACGTGCATTTTCTTGAGTAGTCATAGCAAGAAGTGTACTTGTAACATCTGTCGTTTCTTGCATTATGCTAAGTGGATATGAAGTAAGCGTTTCTTCTTGTATGCTGTCAACGTATGCCTGAAATCCATTTGAAACAGACTGTACAAGTGCTATCCCTATTATTCCTATTGAACCTGCAAATGCGACCAGAATTGTTCTTCCCTTTTTAGTTAATAGGTTATTTAGGCTAAGCCTAAATGCAGTCCATAATTTCATAGATGTTCTGCCCAATTTATTTTTTTCAATTTTTTTATTTTGGTTGTTATCTGTAATTGGGTTTGAATCTTCCGTAATGCAACCATCTAATATTTTTATTATTCTACTTGAGTATTTTTCTGCAAGCTCAGCATTATGTGTAACCATTATTATTAATTTATCTTTAGATATCTTTTTTAGAATTTCCATAACTTGCAAGCTAGTTTTAGTATCAAGCGCTCCTGTTGGTTCATCTGCCAAAATTATATCTGGGTTATTTACTAGAGCCCTTGCTATTGCAACTCTTTGCATTTGCCCACCAGATAATTGGTTAGGTTTTTTATTAATATGTTCCTTAAGACCTACCTCTTCTAGTGCTTTTATTGCTCTCTCTTTTCTCTCTTTTTTAGAAATGCCACCTATCGTTAATGCAAGTTCAACATTAGATAATATTGTCTGATGCCCAATTAAATTATAGCTTTGAAATACAAAACCAATTTTATAGTTTCTATATGCATCCCAGTCTCTGTCCTTAAAGTCTCTTGTGGATTTTCCATTTATAATTAAATCTCCTGTTGTATACCTATCTAATCCTCCAATAATATTAAGTAAAGTAGTTTTTCCGCAACCACTTTGTCCTAAAATTGAAACAAATTCCGATTCTCTAAATTTTATGCTTACACCTTTTAATGCTTTAACTTCTTCATTTGCTGTGTGATATACTTTAGTTATATTTTTAAGCTCTAGCATATATGCTCTCCTTAACAATTGTTTTTTGCCCGCGTATTATATCATACATTTATTATTTTGTATTCATTATTTTTGCAATTTCCTCTTGCCTTTTAACTTTTTTTGTTGTAGTTTTTATAAGTTCTTCATGTGATGTGATTAATTTTTGTATATGCTTGTATCTAGGAAATGTTGTATTGACTTTTTTAATCTCTTCCCAAACAATTTGGTACAGTTCCTCTTCTGTCTTATCACTGTATTTCGCTTTTATCGTATCTTCATCATATACGATTTTTACAGATACAGCTACATCATTTTTATCTTCTTTATTTGGCATTCCAAATACCATACTTTCATTTACAAGTTCTATTCTGTTTACTAATGTTTCTAATTCTTCTGGGAATACCTTTTTCCCGTTTTTTAGCACTATTAAATTTTTATTTCTTCCAGTTATATATAAAAAGCCATCTTCATCGAAATATCCTAAATCTCCTGTATAAAACCAACCATCTTTTAGTACGTCATTTGTCAGTTCTGGCATTTCATAATATCCAAGCATTATATTAGGACCTTTTACTCTTATTTCACCAATTCCTTCTTCATCTTTGTTTACGATTTCAATAGTATCATTTATCATAGGGAATCCGACAGAACCTGGCCTTCTCAAATTATAGTTTTCTGCTGCAATTACAGGTGCAGTTTCACTTAAGCCATACCCCTGAAGAGTTATAATTCCAAGTTCATTAAATCCTTTTATTGATAGTTTATCCGCTGGCGCTCCTCCAGATATTACTAGCCTTAGCTTTCCACCTAAGCCATCAATAACTTGCTTAAATAGTTTTCTTCTTACATCAATGTTTAATTTCATTAATGTATTGCTTATTCCTGTCGCAATTTTTATTAGCTTTTCTTTTCCTTGCTTTTCAATTTCTTTTTTGATTGCTTTATAAATGGCTTCAGTTAATACTGGTACGCCAACAAAAACAGAAACATCGTATTCTTTCATGTTTTGTTTTATGTATTTTAGCCCATCTGGAAATACAGTTTTAACTCCAAATGCCAACATCATTACTGCGCATGTTGATCCAAAAATATGATGGAATGGTAGAAATGCAATATTTGTATCTGTACTTCTTATGTCTTCTACACATTGAAGAGCATATATATTTGACGCGATGTTTCTTTGAGATAGCATTACGGCCTTTGCCTTTGATGTTGTTCCAGATGTAAATAACAATACTGCCATTTCATTTTCGT
>JAEEGL016040290.1_pt1 | contig 15865 bp, 10 predicted proteins | sample 9134231 | NCBI WGS metagenome assembly JAEEGL01 (sample SAMN16246548, study PRJNA631951) | gut metagenome | biome: gut microbiome; feature: rumen; material: fiber-attached | host: Bos | place: Iran: Karaj | collected 2018-10
CATGTAACTGATGTGAGCAGCAGCCTGGTTGCCGTCACACGTCATGAATTTCTTTTCCTTACTCATAAAAAATTTGAAAAACTGATATAGTTAGTTATTAGTCGTTTTTACAGGGTGCAAAGGTACGCATTATTTTTATAATAAGGTAAAGAAAGGGGAAAAATAAGTTATTTGGGAAAGGGGCAAAAAAAATCCCCGACTCTCGCCGCGGATCATTTGAAAAAAATCTAATTAACCTCTAATACCATTAACATAAACCTTAAAACTAAATCTTAACCTTTAACTCAAAACCCCATGCCTCACGGCAACAATTTTAAGTCATATGATGAAAAATCGCTGCAAAGGTAAGGCTAAATATGTTATTAAACATAATTTTTGAACAAGAAAATTCTCAAATTTAACACTTTTTAGTGTTTTGGTACATTTTCTCACAGTTTTAAGGCTATTTTCCTATCAAAACCAGTAGCATCAGCACTAGTTGCCCATGATAGCACTGATGACAGCATTTATGTCGGCAATGTTCACTTCTCCGTCACTGTTCACGTCAGAGCTTCCTTGTGTATCATCGGGATTGCCCATGATGATGTCTATCAAGGCGTTCACATCACCAATATTCACCTCACCGTCGCCATTTACATCACCGATAACAACCGTGGGGTCATAGCCCAACTGGCTGTCCATCCAAGCGAGGCGGTCGATGAGCCATTGCTTGAGGTAACCAATCTCATCTTGAAAATTCTTGGCCAAATAAAAGTTAGGCCACACATATTTTCGCCAACGCGGCCACGCCAGGCTATTGCGTGATTCAGCGCCATTAATGGTGAGAACATTAGCCAGCGAATCGACTATCGCCATCAAGCGGTCTTCGCGCAGATTGGATTGACGATATTTTTTCCAACGGGATTTCAGGGCTTTGACATAATCGGGATCGGTATTCAATTTGTACCACCAGAAAGGAATCAGGTATGGATCATCCTTTTCGTTGATAACGTCGTTATTCTGATAGATCCATGTATCGGTTCGCCAGCCCCGATAATAATTCGAGTTGCCGTAAGCCAGGTTCATGTCCCACAGGGCCATTTTGAAGCGGGCATCCTGGCTGTCACGATGTTTATAGAATTTACCGCTCAACCGATAGCCGTCAACGTTATGTCCAAACTCCATGGCAATCTGATAATCGACAAAATTCATCATGTCGATATAGTTTCTATAGGTGGGCGTTCCTCCCACCCTATAGTTCCACAATGCAGTTTCCATCTCATAGATGCGCCCTGTGATGTATTTCACCTGATCCTGGGTCAGGTCTTCATAGTCGGGCGACTTGTACTGGATGTGAATATAGCGCTGGGGATATTGCGTGCCGTTCATGCTCACAGGGTGATACCTGGAAATATAAAACATTCCTTCACTCCGGTCCACCTCCATCAGGTAGCCGCCAGTGATTTCATCATCTTCGGTACCAGGATCTTCAAGATTGAGGCGATGCTTGCCCTTGGAAACGACCTCGGTGAGGACATACACGCCATAGTAAGTGCCATCAAGGAAAAGCTCGCACAAGCGCCCCTGGGGCACATATTCCATCCACGGACGCGACACCTCGAAGGCCAGCAGGTCGCGTATCATGCTCTTGTCGGAATAGGGGGCGAGCAATGCCCAATCATTGTCCTTGCCCATTCCCAGGATTTTCACTTTCACCTTTTCTCCGCCGCTCTCCAACGGCTTGTCTAACGGGCGGAAGGAATAAGGTTTCTTGGCACTCATGCCATAAGACGAATTGCCACGATAGCGCAGACCGATGTAACCCTCATAGTCGATGTGCTGCCCGGGATGAGCAATCGTGTCGGCATAATTGAGCTGGCCATCCCCATTGTGGAGGATTTTCATGCTTGCCGTGATGCGCTGGTGACGGTCAATAATCCTACCGCCTACATTGATCCACACGATAGGCAGGTTGGTGGATGTCAATTGGACATTTGTATTGTCAGGAGGATAGTTTCCTGACGCTGCATGGGAGGCCCCTCCCAATATCAACACAGCACAAACAAACAATAAAAACCGTTTCATCTATCAATGGTCTTCTCAATTCACGACTGCAAAGGTACAAAAAAGACTTGATACTCAAGCATTCCGTGGCGGGTTGTTGCGGGGATGGTGGGTGAGGATCTCGTCGCGCAGGCGGGTGCGGTCAATGTGAACATAGATTTCGGTAGTGGTGATGCTCTCATGACCCAACATCTGCTGGATGGCTCGCAGGTTGGCTCCACCCTCAAGCAGATGGGTGGCAAAACTGTGGCGCAGCGTGTGTGGGCTGATGACCTTGCGCACCCCAGCAAGTTCACACAATTGTTTGACGATATGGAAAATCATCTGCCGGGTGAGCATCGCGCCACGACGGTTCAGGAACAGGATATCCTCGCTGCCCCGCTGGGCCACCTGATGAGAGCGTGTCTGCTCCAAGTACAGGTTAATCTGCTCGATGGCGACGGGTGAGATGGGAACCACCCGCTGCTTGTTGCCCTTGCCCTGAATGACGACATAGCGCTCATCCACGAACAGTTGCGACAAGCGCAGGCCCACCAGTTCGCTGACACGCAACCCGCAGCCGTAAAGCGTCTCGATGATGGCACGGTTGCGCTGTCCCTCGGCCTTGCTCATGTCGATAGCTGCGATCATGCGGTCAATCTCATCAATAGTGAGTACCTCGGGCAGATGGCGCCCAATTTTGGGCGTGAGCAGCAGTTCGGTGGGGTCGGTGTCCATGTACCCCTCCAAACGCAGAAATTTATAGAAACTCTTCACACCGCTGATGATGCGCGCCTGGGAACGCGGTTGGATACCCACGTCCTGCAAGGTGCAGACAAAGTGCTCCATGTCATCGGTCGTGGCATGTTCAATGCCCACGCCAGCATCACCCAGGTAGCGGATGAGCTTGTCCACATCATCGCTGTAGGCCTGAGCGGTGTTGCGGCTCATGCCCTTGGTCAGCGTCAGGTGCCCCAGGAAACGCTTCTTCACGTCAGCGATGTCGGTAATGTCGCGCATTCTATTTTTTCGTCTTGAGGATGCCTTGAATGGTATCGGTAATCAAGGGGTCGTAATTGTCGTTGGCAAAGACGGTCACCTTGTCGGCGGCAAAGACCATTTCCATGCGGCGGTTATCGCCACCGTCGAGCCAATCCATGCGCATGGCAAGGGTATCGCCCCGCCAAGCATAGGCCGCAGCAGTAGTGAATGGCCGTTGTGTCCCCACCAGCTGTTCGCGGCTCTCCATGATGTAAATGGGACGATCATCGCTTGTTGTAATCCGCCACTCTCCCCAGCCGGCGACAGCCTGCAACGGGCCACGCCAATCGGTCATCATGAAGACTCGGTCATCGCCCTTGGGCGTGATTTCAATAGACTTGATACCCTGTAAATTATCCTCTAGCATAATCGTGCTGGAGAACAACTGACTTTCCAACGGATGAGCACCGTCGCCCTGCGGCAAGTCAATCGCAGTGTGCTCAAATGGGGGCTCCACTCGAACAGTTTCCTTAACCAAAGGCTCCAACAGGCGATAGTAAATCGTGTTGAGTTCATCGCCATAGTTCGCAGCCCTGCCGTTGACGACGACCACCAAATCCAGTTCCGGCACCACGTCGATGAGTTGGCCGCCATAACCTGTGGCAAAGAAAGAATCGACCAACGGCTGTTGAACCGACTTGGTCTGATAGCCGTAGCCCAGGACATAACGGTCCACATCATAGCCCGTGAACAGGGCGCGCAGCCAGTGCCATGCACGTCGAAACGCCTGCAGAATACTTTCCCACCATGAGAGGTCGGGGTCAGCGCTTTCGCGCGTCGAGATCTGTTGCTGGGTCATGTCGTGGACCCATTGTTTGCTCACGATTTGCTGGCCGTGCCATTCGCCACCATGCAGCAGGAGCAGACCAAGCTTCGCCTCGCTCTCGGCTTGCAGGCGCAAACCCCACCCCGCGGTCTCGACGCTGTCAGGGGCAAGTTCCCAGTCGGCTTGCGTGATGTGCAGGGGCGTGAAAATGCGTTCTCGCACATAATCGAGCAACGATTTCCCCGTCAGGCGTGACACAATGACCGCCAGCGCATGGGTACACATCGAGTCATAGTTAAAGTGCTGCCCCACCCCGCTGAAGTTCCCAGCGAACCAGGTACTGAGCCAGTCGGCCTCACCCATGAAAATACTCAAGTCCTGCTCTCGCCCCGATGCCATGATGAGCAAATCACGCACCGTGAGACTATCCAATGCCGGGGACAAGGTGGCGGGCATCTTGTCGCCCAGGAATTTAGACACCTTGTCATCGACCTTGAGCAACCCGTCGTCCACGGCAAGGCCCACAGCAAGTCCCGTCACCGTCTTGCTGGCGCTATACAGCATGTGCAACTGCTCGGCCTGATAAGGGGCAGCATGCCACTCGCCGATGACCTTGTCGTGACGCAACACCATCATGTGGTGGATATCCACATCGGGCAAAGAGGTAATGCGGTGATAGAAACTGTTGAGCAATTCGGGTGACACACCCTCGGCTTCAGGCGTGGAGCGGGGCAGGTCACCCGTCTGTGCCACCATCGGCAGGACACAGGTCAAAAGCAGCACTATTGAAAGCAGACGACGTTTCATTTCACTGTAAATGGTACGGTTACAGGTTTGGAGTTGGGATAAGTGTCATCAATGGTCACTTCGTTCTTTCCGAAGTCAAACACAAAGGTCAAGCCGCTGATCCAGTCCACATAGTGGACGCGCACCTCGAGCAACATGGGAGTATTCCAAGCATAGGCGGCAGCGGCCGTGAAACCGTGGGCAAAGCCTTGCATACTGTTAATGGCATTGATGGAATAATAGGGAAGACCAGCCAGAGTGCTGTACCGCCAACCTCCATAACCTATTTCCAGATTCTCCTGATTGCCATTCTCATAGGCCAAGTGCAAATGATTGTCATTGATTGACACCGCTTTCAAGCCAAAACGGTTGTGTGACAATTGCAGCTGTCGGTCCATGACGAAGGCTTTTGCCTTATTGCTCACACGCTTGCCTTGCGGCATTGCCAACTTGGCTTTTGCACACAGGTTATCCAGGCGTTTCTGCAATTTCTTCTCGGGCAACAGTGGCTCGGCCTTCAAGCCTGGCATCAATTGGTTCCAGATGCATGCCAACTCCTCGTGGCCATAGAGTTTCATGCCCAGGATGACCACCACGAGGTCTTCTTGAGGTACCACAACGGTGTATTGACCCATGGCGCCGTCGGCACGATAGGAACCGGGCCACTTGCTTTGCCACACCTGGTAGCCATAACCCTGATTGCCGTCGGTGGGCGGCACGGTCTCCTTGGCGCCACCGTCAATGAGACGCGAGCAGGCCGCCGTCACATAATCGGCACTCACCAGTTGCTGGCCGTTCCATTTGCCCTTGTTGAGCAGCAGCAAGCCCAGTTTGGCCATCGTCTCGGCTTGAACGCGCAATCCCCAACCGCCCGTGTTGATGCCGTCGGGACTGGTTTCCCAGTCAGCTACAGCGATGTGCATGGGACCGAACAGTTTAGCGTTCAGGTAGTCAAGCATGGTGCGTCCAGTCACACGCTGCACGATAGCACTCAGCATGAAGGTGCACATCGAGTCATACTGGAACAGGCTACCTGGCTTGTCGTCAACGGATTTGGCAAGCCAGTCTTTCACCCAATCCGTGCTGTTGTTTCGCATGGTCCAGTCGGGTTTCATGCCCGAGGCCATCATCAGCAGGTCGCGCACGGTCATCGCTGCCATGTTATCGCTGACAGGTACCGAACGCTTGTCGGGGAAGAAAGTCATGACTCTGTCAGTAAGCCGCAGCAGATTGTCATCGATAGCGCAGCCCACAGCCAGCGAAGTAAAGGTCTTGCTCGCCGAGTAAAGTGTGTGACTATCCTCGGCACGGAAGGGTGCGGGATGCAACTCTGCCACCACCTTGCCGTGGCGCACGACCATCACATGGTGGATGTCACACTCGGGCAACGCCATGAGCGAGTCCATCATATTGAACACCGCCTGGGTGCTGATGCCTTCGGCAGCGGGAGTGCTGCGGGGCAAGTCGCCTGTCTGCGCCGCCAGCAACAGCGGCAACAGGGCTAATAATATGAGAATTTGTCGTTTCATGATTCCAACAATGAATGATCTTCAGAATAACTCACTAATCTCTAATCCCTAATCAACGATAGTTCATCAGTGCTTGTTCCAGTTCGGTGCAGATAAGGGTTTTAAGTTCCTTGGGTTCCAGCACCTCGATGCTGGCGCCGTGGGACATGATTTCCTCTTTGAGGTCATAGGTGATGCGCATCCGATAGGTGAAAACCGAATACTCATCGTGCACTTCCTCTTGTTGCGAGGGATGCAACGGCAAGGCCCTGAAATATTTGGCCTGGGTGGGCTCCACCCGCAGGACGATGCGCTTGGCGCTGTTCTTGTTGGTGATGATGCCGAAGCAGTCCTTGAAAAACTCCGAGGGATTCACATCACCAGGCATCGTGAACGTCTCCTGCAAGAGGTTCAAACGACTGATGCGGTCCAGCGAATAGGTCTTGATGAGGCCGTCATTGACATTAAGACCGATGACATACCACAACTGCTTGAAAATCTTGACGAAATAGGGCTCCAGGACAACACCGTCGGTGGGACGCGACCGGGTGTAACTCTTGTAGGAAAAACCGATGCGGTGATTCTGCTTGAGGGCATCGATAATCACGGGAAGATGCTCACGCGCCGAGGGCACGTTCTCCAGAATGATGCGGCCACTGATGTCGTGGGCATTGCTCAGCATGCCACTCAACGACACCGAGTCCACCAGCCATGACTTGAGGCGTGCATTTTCCTCACTGCCCGAATCGTCTATGTAGTATTCAAAGGTGGACTTGTCACACTGGATATTGATATCAAACATCTCCTCCACCCCATCGCGGTAATGGAAGAACGTGCGCCGTGCCAGGGGTTTCCCCTCGCTGATATCGCTGCGCAACCAGGCAGATTTCAGGTCCTTGAGCGTGATGCGGCCATAGCGGCTGATGGTATCCACCAGCCACACATAACGGTTCACAAGATTACGGGCCATGCTTTTTAATCAGATGAGTTAACAGTAACTAATGCCTAAAGCCTAACACCTAACGCCTATTCCTGATAAGCAACGCAAGCCCGATCATGGTCAAGGCGGCATTCAGCAGCAGCAACTCGAAGCCCAATGTGTAATCATAGCTGTTCTTGAGCCACCACTGGATGAGCCAGCTGAGGACAGGAGCCGCAATGCACACCACAGGCACAAGACGGTCACGCACGGGCTTCTTGCACATCATGCCAAAGGCGAACAGACCCAGGATGGGACCGTAGGTGTAGCTAGCCAACGTATAAACCGCGCTGATAGCGTCACTGTTGCTGATGGCATAGAAAATGAGGATGACAAGACCCATCACGGCCGCCATGCCCACATGGACCAGACGGCGGGTGCGTCCCAGCGCAGCCTCTTCCTGCTTCTTGTCGGCCTCAAGGATATCTACCGTGAATGAAGTGGTGAGCGATGTCAGGGCCGAGCCAGCGGCCGAATAGGCAGCAGCAATCAGGCCGATGATGAATACCACACCCAACAGCACAGGCATACCCTCGCTGAAGGCTACCGTGCCGAACAATTCGTCGGTCTTCTCGGGCATTGCAATGCCGTGAGCATTAACGTGCAGCGTGAGCAGTGTACCCAAAATCAGGAACAAAGCGATGACAATGACCTGGAGAAAAACGCTGACGATAAGGTTTTTGGCCGACTCGCTGGCATTTTTACAGGCCAGACTGCGTTGCATCAAGTCCTGGTCAAGACCTGTGGTAGCGATGACCATGAAAATGCCAGCAATGAACTGTTTCCAGAAATAAGTACCCTCCTTGGGATTGTCAAAGAAGAAGACGCGCGAGGTGTCGTCACCGGCAACCGCCTTGCACAAGCCCGCGAGATCATAACCCAAACCCTTGGCAACGAAATAGATACTCAGCACTACCGACAGGATGAGGCAGAAACTCTTGAGGGTATCGGTCCAGATGACGGTTTTCACACCGCCCTGCAAGGTATAGAGGAAAATAAGGGCGATGGTGACGATAACGTTGATGACGAAGGGGATGTGCAGGGGCGAGAACACCAGCAGCTGCAGGGTCACGCACACGACATAGAAACGCACCGCAGCGCCCAACATCTTGCTGATGAAGAAGAACCAGGCGCCGCTCTTGTGGGTGCTGCCGCCGAAACGTTGTTCCAGATAACCATAAATGGATACTAGATTGCGCTTGTAAAACAACGGAATAAGCACATAGGCGATGACGAAGTAACCCACGACAAAACCCAAGGCCATCTGCAGGTAGCTGAAGCCCTTGGTGACCACCATGCCAGGCACCGAGATGAAGGTCACACCCGAAATGGGCGCTCCCAACATGGCGATGGCGACAATGAACCACGGAGCCTGACGTCCGCCACTCAAAGCGGTGGCGGTGTCGCTCTTGCGCGATGCGGCCCAAGAGATGATAAACAACAGAATGAAATAGCCAACGATTGTGGCAAGAACTATCCAGGGAGTCATTTTAAGTTAGGAGTTAGAAGTTTTTCAGTTATTCTTCATACAGGAGATAGGGTTTGCGCTGCTGCTTGAAACGCTTGACGTCGTCTTGCCACGTGGCTTTGATCTCGTCGGCGCTCTTGCCTTGAGCGATCATCTCACGCACACGGGTCGTGCCCATGAGTTTATCAAAGAAATTGCTCTTCAGGTAGAACTCATGGCCACCCTTGGTGAGATTGCGGTAAGCGTCGATGACATACTCCAGGTTGATACCCTTGGCAATGACATCCTCGGCAGCAAGGTTGTGCAGGTCAACACCGTGACACAGCTTGTCCATCTGGGTCGGTGTCTTGGCGCCAGGCCGGCTGGTGGGCGTGAACTCAAAGGCATAACCCGTCATGTCGGGGTGGCCATAGACCTGGAAAGGCCAGTCGGTGCCGCGCCCCAGGCTCACCGTCGTGCCTTCGAAGTAACACGTCGAGGGGTAGAGATAAATCGAGAGCATATTGGGCAGATTGGGACTCGGTGCGATGGGCAACGCATAGCGCGTCTGGTGGGTGTAGTTTCCGCACGGAATCACTGTGAGGTCACACTTCTTGCCGTCCTTGAGCCAACCCTCGCCGTTGGCCATCTGCGCCAGTTCGCCCAGCGTCATGCCATGCACGGTGGGAATGGGCAGGCGACCCACGCCCGACTTGAGCGTCATATCCAAGATGGGACCGTCAACATACATGCCGTTGGGATTGGGGCGGTCAAGCACCATGAATTGCTTGTTGTAGGTCACCGCAGCATCCATCAGGTTAATCATCGTCACATAGTAGGTGTAGAACCTCAAACCCACATCCTGGATGTCGGTCACGATGATGTCAATGCCGTCCATCACCTCCTTGCTGGGCATGGGCGACTTGCCGTCATAGAGCGATGCGATGGGAATGCCTGTCTTCTCGTCAACGCTGCTCGACACATGTTCGCCAGCGTCAGCATTACCGCGAAAACCGTGTTCGGGCGAGAAAATCGTCACCACGTTCACGCCACGCTCCACCATCAGGTCCAAGGTGTGCTTGTCGCCCACCATACCCGTCTGGTTGCTCATCAACGCCACACGTTTGCCCTTGAGCAGGGGCACATACTCATCGGTGCGGGCAGCCCCCACAACCACCGCTTTCTCGCTGACCGTGGTGGCCTCGGGCTGTGCGTTTGCAGTGACTGTGGTGGCAGTGTTGTGGGCTGTGCTGTTGCAGGCCTGCAATGTGGTCATCGACGTGAGCGACAGCCACATCACCAGCATCAAAAAGGATACTTTTGTCAATTTCTTCATATCTTGATCATTGGTTATTGAATTATCGTACCGCAAAATTAGACCTTTTGATTTGAAAAATCAACAATCACCCCCACAATTTTGCCAAAAACTGGCACACCCCCACCTGACACGGAAGCGACCTTTCAAGATTCCAAAAGCAAGGCCATCCTTTTACTTTTACTCACATATAGGAGGCGTCGAGGGTGTCGGTTGGCGGGACTTCGAAGCGGGTGCCTGTGGACTGGTGTATGCGGCGGCGCACCTTGTCACTCATGCCTGGACGCGTGAGTCTGGGGCGGAAACCGCTGGAGTTGCGCAAGTACTGGCCGTTCTCCTCCTGGCGGATAACACCGTCGTTATACTTTACAATCATGTGATAGGCCATCTGGCGCCAGCGTTTCACCATCTGGTCGCCCACCTCGCAGCTGTAGTCGCTCAAATGGGCAATAGCCGCGTTGCGGTCACTTTTCATCAACTCAAGCGCACGTTGTTCAACCTCGGCCTGACGGGCAAAATAACTGGCTTGCAGCGAGTCGCGCACCTGCTGCAGTTCGGGATAGAGCAGACTCCAGCGGGGATAGACCATATTGCTCACCCAGTTGCACACCCAGTAGGCGCTCTCGTCGCTGAAGGTGTAGGCATCGGCCTTGGGATCGTTGTAACAATGCGGCACACGGTTGGCACAGCAATAGACAGGGGTATAGGCCACCATGCCGCTATCGTCATTGCCCCACCAGATGACACCTCCCACCTCACGCGGCATGAAGCTGCGCAGCTGGCACACCCATGTAAAGGCGGTGTGAGTCGTTGCCACCGATCGCTCATGGAACATGGTCACGCCCTCGTCTTCATAACGGGACGGCTGCGGACGGAACGGGCTGTCATAGATGCCGGCGCCTGGGTCATCGTCCATGGCAAACGGCGTACCCTCGTAGCGGTCACGCAAACACTCAATCACCGTGCCCACTGTGAGCGGCTTGTCAGGGATGATCCACATGGGCAACGGCTCCACCTCGCTCATGGGCAGCTTGCCCTCGACATAAGGCAGATAGCGGTCCATACCCGTGGTCAAGTGACGATAGATGGCCCACACGCGAGAGTCACCCAAGCGACGACCGCCAAAGGTGGGCGGATTATAGGCATCACAGAAGCTGAACTCGCTGTCCTTGCCCTTGAAATAGCCTCGCTCGCAGGCAAACTTGATGCAGTTGGGCGAAATCATCACGTTGGCCTTGTCTTTGAGGTTCACGCGACGGATGCGGCTCTGGTTGGCATGTGCCAGCACAGCGTTGTCGGGCACACGCACCGCGATCCACACTATACTCTTGCTGCCTGAGCCACAGCCGCACATCTCGAGCAGCCACGCCTCGTTGGGGTCACACACAGTAAATGACTCACCCGAGCTGCAAAAGCCATATTCCTCGGCCAGAGACGTCATCACCGCGATGGCCTCACGCGCCGTTCGCGCCCGTTGCAGGCCCAGGTCCATGAGCGAGCCATAGTCGATGCTGCCTGTGTTGTCAATCAGCTCTTCTCGTCCCTCAAAGGTGGTCTCACCGATGGCCACCTGCCACTCGTTGATGTTGCCGGTTACCAAATAGGTCTCAGGCGCCTCGGGAATCTCCCCGTGATAGACGCGCGAGTCGCGGTCATATATCTTGCGCATCGTGCCAGCTGGATGCTTGCCGGCCTCATAGCGGTACATCTTGTGACACGCGCCCCAAGAATCGATATTGTAGGTACACATCACCGACCCGTCGGCACTCGCTTTTTTTCCCACGAGGATGCTTGTGCAAGCCTCACTCTGCAGTACGCCCAACACCACCACTGCCAATAACAGCCCAAATACCTTCTTCATCTTAGTTCGTGTTTTAGTTTGTTCTTGGGCAAAAGTAATGCTTTTTCTTGACTTAAACACGCAAAAAGAACTGCCCATGAATGATATTACCAAGTGATGTTTGCCCAAATGGGGTTTTTTCACGAAATTTGCGGCAAATAAAAAAAGACTATTACCTATGCGCTCTAAAAACTGGTTATTACTCGCGTTTGTGCTCATCGGCACGGCATTGTTCCTGATGCAGGACATCTGGATGGTGCGAGACATTGACGATTACGGCTTCAGCACCTTGAATGAATTGAGGGTTGAGGACGGGCAACGTTTTCTGGTACACGTCAAGCCGGTACTGTCATTTGCCGATGCTGTAAAGTCACAACAGGCCGCCTACTTTGACTACAACGGGCGATTCCTGATTCACACCCTGTCACAGTGGTTCAACAGCATGGACGGCACCACGCTGCCCATCATCGTCAACACCTTGTCATGGGCGTTGTTGATCACTTGTTTTGTGCTGCTGAGTTTCGGGCGCAAGAGACTTGATTGGGCCTGGCTGATCATCGCCTTTGCGGTATTGTGGCTCACCATGCCCAACTCGCTACACATGATGATCGGCTCCATCACCGCAGCCGCCGATTACTTGTGGACGGGCGCCGTGAGTCTGCTGCTCTTGCTGGTGTTCCAAAACATCACTCAAAACGATAAACCGTCCTCGTGGCCCAAGGTGTTGCTCATCGGTGTCTTTGCCCTGATTGCAGGAGCCATGCAGGAGAGCTTCTCCATCGGCATCTCGGCGGGTCTGCTGGTCTATGCGCTGTCCAACCGCAAGCGCATGTCCCGCGAGGCCTGGGTGCTCATTGGCTGTTACATCGTGGGCACGGCACTGGTGGCTCTGGCACCCGCCAATTTCAAGCGCTCTGACATGTTGGGACTCATGGTGCGCTGGTATGTCACTACCGACCTGCTGCGTGCCCCCATCGTGCCGCTCACGTTCCTTGTCGGTGTGTTCGCCTTGTTTGTCAATCCCGGCGAAGTTGCTCGAATCCTCAAGCAAAACACCATCCTCATCGTCGCCATCGTGGTGAACGTGCTGTTTGCCATTTTTGTGGCCTATACCGGGGCCTGGCAACTCACCTGTGTGCTGCTGATGTGCGGCATCCTGCTGCTGCAACTGTCGCGCGCCGTGTTCACCCACAAGGCCGTCAAGGCTGTGCTGGCCGCGCTGGCTGCCGTGGCCGTCATCGGGGTTTACTGCCTGCAATTCAACTATCGCCGCGGCATGTGGCAAGTTGAGCAGACGATGTTCCAGCAGGCGCGTGAGGGCGTGGGACTGATCGACCTGAAACGCTCCTTCGACATCGATGAGCCCTACCGTCAGTCCAAGCTTGCACCGCTGCTCAGGCAATACCTGCGCAACCCGCATGAGACTTTGATTCTGAACAACCAGCAGAATGGTGTGAGCCTGCTGTCCAAGTTCCTGACCCGCTGCGACGACCCCGAGCTCGTCAAGGCCCTGTTGCCCGACTCTCCCCAGAACATCGCAAGCCTCTTCCTCGCTGGCGATACCGCCCGAGTGGGTGATGCCGATGCCGTGGCACTCCAGTCCTTCACCGTCACAAGGGGTGACACTGAAAACGCCGACCATCTGGACGGTGCCGTTGTGCCCTGCCAGCAATGGGAATTTGACGGCAAGTGGTACAGACTATACAACAAGCCCGCCGCAACACTTAATGAGTTAGAAGTCAGGAATTAGGAGTTAGCCTCCCCCAACTAAAAACTAGGGACTAAGGACTAAGGACTAACAACTTCCACCGTGACTTCCTCGGGATCTGGGGGTAAGGTCAAGGGGAAGACGATTTTGCAGTTTGTTGCGTCAAACAGTGCAGTGATGAGGTAGCACTGTCCCTGATATTCGATGGGATAGAAGCCCAGCGGTGTGTAATCCAGTTCAATGCCGTGTTTTTCTAGCACCTCTGACTCGTCGGGGTTCAATGGGGCGTTGTTGCCGTCCAGGGCATAATACCGTGCCGTCTGTAACGTGTTGGGCAAACTATCAACATTGAGTTTGACGGCGATATAGTTCTGATGATCAAAAGTGTAAATCACAGGTACCAAGCCGGGGCAATCGGTCTTGGGTACTATAGTTCGTGCCCCATCAAGCAGGCGGCCCTCATGGAAACGCACATAGACCGAATCCCTGACGAACTGCACGTTTTTCTTGCCGTAATAGGCCCGATAGGCAAACTCGTGCGCAAAGAAGTTGGTGGATAAATAATTCATGGGCTTGATGAAACGGCTATAGCCGTCGTAGTAGCGCATGCGCAGCACTGCTTGACTCGGGGAATCGGTGATCTCGCTGACTATTTTGTCATTCCACGCTTTATAGTCACGCAACACGAGAATGCCCCTGACAAAGGTGAAGGTCGCCAGTCCCAGCAGCACAACAGTCAGCCCCAGTCGTGTACGCGGCCATCGTTGCAGGGCTGCATCGACCCCAATCGCCACAATAATCAGGGCCACCGTGACCCATGCGGCATAGGCGCGCTCGTGATAGATGCCCAATACCAACATCACCCCCGTGAGCGCCAACAGCACCCATGTCCACACGCACTGGCGCACAACACGGCCACGCCTCATCACCAGGGCAATGAAACCCACTACCACAGCGATGGCCGGCAAATAGAAGCGCCACAACTTCTCATTGAAGATATAGCAGCGGGTTTTGATCAGTTCCAACAACGGCAAATTGAGCACAATGCCGCCATTAGCGGCTCGGTCCCATGCAGCGGGCGAAGCGATAATGCACAGCACACCCAGGAAGTAACCCACCAGCGCCACTGCAGCACGGCGGTCAAACTGCCGGGGATTGAAGACATAGTAAATGCACAGTCCGCCCCAAAAACCGAAAGAAGTCGCCTCGTTGAAAGCGCCAGCGACGATGGCGCCCAGCAGCCATGCCACTGCCCCACCCCACGTCAGCCGTCGGCCTTGCCAACGCTGCAGGCAGTAAACCAGCAGCAGCGACAGGGTGATGGCCCACATGTAATTGGCACTGCCTGCCACCCACAGCATCGTCTCGCCGGGCACGGGGAAGCAGGTTCCCACCACGGCCAGGAATATCGACAGCGCCAGGATGGAGCGTCTGTGGGTGCTCAGCAGGCTGACCAAGTGAGCCATCAAGCCGAACATCAGCGCATTGCACACGTTGAAAGCACCCTTGCCCACCAAGCCGCAGAACAGCTCGGGCACCAGGTCGGCCAGGCGGCCGTTGGTGTTCACCATGTGCGTGAGATGTGAGCGCAAGACATCGCCCAACGAGCTAATCGGGCGCCAGGTGCCCTCAACGAGGGTGAATGCCATGTCGTCCTCCTTGAACGGGGTGAGGCAGTTCATCAGCCAGAACACCACACACGCCACCAGCAAGATGCCCCAATACACGACATCATGCCAGCGCCGGTTCAACGGCCAGGTGGTTGCGCTCGTTGTCTTCATCACGACGGCATCACTAGCAAGCAAGTGGTTAGAGGACAATGATGCTTAACGCCCCACTAACCTCTAACCACTCCTATGCCATTTGACTTGCGGTAGCCGCAAGTTGTATATTACACGGTGAGAATCTCTTTCTCCTTGGCGGCAAAGATCTCGTCAATCTTCTTCATGAACTTGTCATGAATCTTCTGCACCTTCTCCTCGCCATCCTTGCTGACGTCCTCGCTCATGCCTTCCTTGACGGCTTTCTTCAAGCCCTCGATGGCCTCGCGGCGGGCGTTGCGAATGCTCACGCGAGCCTTCTCGCTCTCGGCTTTGGAGTCCTTCACCAGCATCTTGCGGCGTTCCTCGGTCAGGGGCGGGATGTTCAGGCGAATCACCTCACCGTTGTTCACGGGCATGATACCCACGTTGCTGTCGATGATGGCCTTTTCGATGGTGCCGATCATGTTGCGCTCCCAGGGCATGATGGCGATGGTGCGCTGGTCGGGGGTGCTCACGTTGGCAACATTGTCGATGGGAACAGGGCTGCCATAGTAGTTCACACGGATGCCGTCGAGGATCTTCACGTTGGCCTTGCCTGCACGGATGTGTGCCAGGGTGTCATCGAGGAAATCCACGGCTTCCTGCATCTTTTTCTCGGCTGCGTCGAGATAGAATTTCACGTCGTTCATA
>JAEEGL010235919.1_pt1 | contig 15864 bp, 13 predicted proteins | sample 9134231 | NCBI WGS metagenome assembly JAEEGL01 (sample SAMN16246548, study PRJNA631951) | gut metagenome | biome: gut microbiome; feature: rumen; material: fiber-attached | host: Bos | place: Iran: Karaj | collected 2018-10
ATTAAATTATTTTTTATTTATAAAATAATTCATCTGTTTTAGTGATTCTTTTTTTATTACCTTTTTGTGCGCAAATATTTAAATTAGGTTCAATGTTATTTATAATTAATTCTATTTCATTTTCTTTTTTTGGATTAATATTACTTAATATATCTAAAGATTTTAAATCATTAAAAGAATATTCCTTTTTATTTTTTTTGAATTCAAAAAATCGTTCGACTATTTTATCCATTTCAAATAATTTCTCAACATTAATTTTGTCATCTATTATGTATTCCATTTCTTCGGTGGTCATTATTTCTTTTAATACTATGCCTAAATATGGTATATAAGGGCCTTTGCATTTACTTATTTCTCTTCTTATATTAATATAGCATTGTTTATTGGAGCAAAATCTTTTAATTTGATCAATACAATGTAATTGTTTTTTAGAAAGATTGCTCCATGTTTTTTTCAATTTTTTATTTAATAAATAATTATAAAATAAACCACTTAACATTACTAAATCATTATAATTTTTGAGATCTTTAAGAACATAGGCAATTCTTATCCATTTTTCAATTACTTCAATTCTTTCACTTTTATAGTCATAACTACATATATCTTCAATAATAAATAATATTAATTTATCACATCGCTCTATTATTTTAGTGACATTCGGAGCTAAATTTTTTTTATCTTTCCTACAAAAATTTTTGTTAAATAATTCATTTTCTGATATATTTTTCATAAGATTAAAACAATCATTTGTCAAATAAGCTGCTATTTCTTCTTTTTTATAATCAAATATATAAAAATAATTGTATTTATTCTTTTTTTCTTTTTCCTCATTTTTTTTATTAGATTTCAAAATGGATAAATTTGATGAATTTGATTTCTCTTCCATCGATGTTTTTGCACTATTATCATTTATTTTATTACTTTTTACTTTATCGTTTTTATTGTAATTAAATAACAAATTATTTGCTACTATGATTTCTTGATTAATTTCTGGTGAATCGAATTTAATATTTTGGATTGCTGAATAAAAATTTTGAATATGCTCTAAAGCTATTTCATCTTCTCTTATTGTTATATTATTTTTCAATATTATTTTATTTAATAATTTAACTAGTTCAAAAGGATATTTCCCTAATGATTTATTATAATAGAAAAAAGCTGTAGAAATTCTATCAACAAAATTTGTAATTGATATAAAAGATTTAAATTGATGCAAAAAACATTTATAAATTTTATAATATTTTGTTCTAAAATCTTCCAACGCTATTTTTTTTATTAATAAATTTAAACTTATAAATGAAATATCGGGTTCAGCTTTTGATTTATTATTTTCAATTTCCCCTTTATCAGAAAGCATAATCCAATCATTTAAATCATCTGTATTATTTGAAGTACTATTTTTATTTATTGTATTTTCATTATTATGTTTATCTACATATATTATATTTTTATTTATTAATTCTTTTTCATTGAAAAATACATTATTAATTTTATTAACAACATTGGTGTTATTTTTTTTTTCAGTTTTTTTACTAAAAAATTTTATATGTAGATCATCTACATTATTCATTTTATAACTTACAGAATTATTTCTTATACTATAATCAACAATATCATCTTTATAATCATTATCTTCAATAAATTTCAATTTTAATAAAAAATCTTCTTCATATTCATTCGAAAAAGATGATGACCTTTGGATAAACATATCATCTTCAAAAAATAATTGTTTATATTCAATAGAATTTTTCTTTTCTTTTTTGTCGTTTTTTTTTATATTTGAACTCAAATAATGGCTTAATCTTTTTTTTTCTATTATTGATTTTCTAAAATCTTTATTATTAGTGATACTTTTTCTTGATTTAAAAAATTCACTCACAGTTTTTCTTAATTCCTTTTTTGTAACTGTAGCTTTACTAGGAAAGAAATTTATATCTTTAGCTGTAATTGAATTCATAGCACCATTAAATATTATATTTTTATCTGTTGTCATACTTGAATCTGTATTTATTTGGTTCGCTACTAATAGATTTATAACTTTGCCGCTTGTTTTGGTTTCGTTATTAATATTTAAATTTTCATTTAAATCATTTTCATAATCAATTGTTTTTTGGCTTTTAGATTTTATACAATTCATTTATATTTGCTAAAAAAATATATAAAAATAAAATAAATATACTTTTTTATTATCAATATCAATCTTTTTATAATTAATCTTAGGGGGTTGCGGGATTGGGGATTGGGGATTGGGGATTGGGGATTGGGGATTGGGCACAATCCCCAAATCCCAATCCCCAATCACCAAACCCCCATCCCCAAGCATAAATCTTTCACAAAAAATAATAATTTTTAAAATAATCAAAAATAATTATTTTTAATAATTTACATTACATAAATTATTATTTTATATCATCATAAAAATATTTTTAAGGATTTAAATTTAATAAATAAATATAACCTCCAACTGTAACAGAAGAAATTAAAAAAGAAAATTCTTATACTATTATTTCTGATAAAAATCATACATTTTATTTAATTATACAAAATTTATCTTTTTCTATTAAAATAATTGCAATATATCAAGATGATATAAAAATCAAATTTATGAAAAAAAATGTCATTAGATAATTTAAAAAAAAATAAATTTCTAGGATTATGTGAATCCATTGAAGAAATATATGATGAATTAACACATAATTTAAGTAAAAATCAAACTAAAATTTTAGAAGAAAAGAATCAAATTTATATAAGTATTCCTGTTGATCATTTAAAAATAAAAGAAATTTTATTTGTAATAGAAGAAAAATTGAAAGATGATAAAGAAAAAATTCAAAAACTAATTATAATTATTTCTAATTTAAAACAAGAAATTAAAGAATTAAAAAATAATAAAAAATGATGATAAATTTTCAAAATTAAATGAAAGAATAAAATCTTTAGAAACAGAAAATTCAGCTATAAATAAAAAAATATTATTTTTAGAAAAAGAAAATTCAAAATTAAACGAAGAACTAATTCATTCAAAACTTTTCTTCTATATTTAGAAGAATATAAAAAAAAAAAAAGATAATAATAAAATGATAAGAAATTAGGATAGTTTAAAAATCAGATAAATCCAAATATAAAAATTAATTCTCAATTATTATAAAGAATGAGTAGAGATGGAGAAGAATTTCAATCATTTCATAAATTATGTGATAATAAAGGAGGACCAACATTAACTTTAATAAAATCAGAAGATTGGGATTCAAAAAGTGAATGGAAAATTGATTTAAATATGTTTGCTTTTTCTTTAAATGAAAATGTTAAATATATAAAAAATAATAATGATAAATATGGAATTGATTGCAATCAAAATAATGGACCATACACTGATATTCATCAATTTTTTGAAAGCAAAAAAAAAATGAAAGAAACATATGTTCACTCAGGAAGTCCTTCATTTAATGAATCTATTAAATTATCAAAAGAAACAGGATATTTTAAAAATCAAGAAGTTGAAGTATATAATAAAATTTTAGGATAAATAAATTATTTACTAATATTATTTATTAATTAATTATTATATATTATTTTAAATAATTAATTGAAATTGTTTAATAAAATTATTATTTATAATAATTGTAATATAAATTTAATTATAATTCTTTTCTTTAAAAAATAAAAAAATATTAAAATATTATTATATATTTAATTAAATATATAAAAATATGATAATTAAAGTATTATGTCTCTTATAAAAATTTTCAAAATATTTTCCCAAAGAGTTTATTAAAAAAATATGAATATTTGATTCAACAATTAAAACAAATAAAATTCACATCAACAAAGATTAAGAATTTAGATTTTAATAATTTAATTTAATAATTCCAATTATGAAAAAATAATATTTAAAACATAAATATTTTTTTAACTTTCTTATGTCAAAATATTTAATAGTAACTATTGAAAATTAAAAATATATTATATTTTACAATTTATTATTTTATATTAATGTTATTTAAAATTATGATTTTATTAAAAAAATATTAAGATAAATAATTGTATTCAATTTTTAATTATTTTTTTTTTTTTACAAAATTCGAAAAAAATAATTCAGTTAAAAAAACAGAAGATTTTAATTCAATTTCTAGAATGAAATAAATAAAGAATTAAACAAATAAAAAAAAATAAGATATTAATTTCAAGTTTTAATCCTTATTTTTTATGATGAATTAATTTATTAATTTCTTCAATTAAATAAAAAAATAAATCCTAAATTTACAAAAAATATATAAATAGAAAAGAAAAAATTTTTTTTAAATAGAAATATAAATAAATTATTTTTATTAAAAAAAATAAAAAAAACAATAAAAAGAAATTGTAAATAAAATGGGTTGTGTAAAATCATCTCGTGAAATAACAATCAACAAAACAATAGGAGAAACAAAAACAAATGATGAAATAAGACAATCAATAGGATTAAAAAATTTTATAAAAGGAACAGAAAAAAATTTCAAAGACGACTATACATTAATATCAAAATTAGGAAAAGGTGCATTTGGAAAAGTATATATTGTAAAAAATATAAAAACAAATCAAACAAGAGCAATGAAATCAATAAAAAAATCAGAAAATAAAGAAGAAAATGATGAATTATTAAACGAAATAGAAATAATGATTAAATTAGAACATCCAAACATAATAAAAATATATGATTATTATTATGACAAAAATAATTATTATATTATAATGGAATATGTATCAGGAGGAGAATTATATGATTATATAAATAAAGAAAAAAATTTTTCAGAAAGAAAAACAAAAATAATTATGAGTCAACTTCTCCATGCTTTAAATTATTTACATTCAAATAATATTGTTCATAGAGATATAAAACCAGAAAATATTTTAATAGAAAAAACAAAAGAAAAATGTCCTTTAGAAAATGAATTTGGAATAAATTTAAAATTAATAGATTTTGGAACATGTCATTTAATAGAAAATAATGATTATTTAACATTAAAAGTAGGAAGTCCATATTATATAGCACCAGAAGTATTAAAAAAGAAATATAACAAAAAATGTGATATTTGGTCAGCAGGAATAATAATGTATATTTTATTATTAGGATACCCACCTTTTAATGGTAGTTCACACAAAGAAATATTTAAAGAAATACAAAAAGGAGAAATAGATAAAGATACTCCAGAATGGAGAAAAATTTCACCAAAAGCACAAGATTTACTTAATAAAATGTTAGAAAAAAGATATGATAAAAGATATAGTGCATATGAATGTTTAAATCATCCTTGGATTACTGAAGTTGAAAATTATCCAAGAAGGAGAATTGATAATGTTATTATGAATTCATTTTTAAAGAGAATTTATAATTTTAGTGTTAAAGAAAAATTCCAACAAGCTGTTATTGCTTATATTGTACATTTTTTATTAACTAATGATGATATTAGAGAATTAGAAAATGCTTTTATGAAATTAGATGAAAATAGAGATGGGAAATTAAATTATGATGAAATTAAAGAAGGATATTTAAAATATTTTGGTGATATTAATGATGATAAATTAAAACAAATTATTCATAAAATGGATAATAATTTTGATGGATTTATTAGTTATGAAGAATTTATTAGATGTGCTATTGAACAAGATAGATTAATTAATGATAATAATTTAAAAATGGCTTTTGAACAATTTGATCTTAATAATGATGGAAAATTAAGTAAAGATGAAATTAAAAATGTTTTAGGAAATACTGATAATATTTATATTGATGATTTTTTAAAACAAATTGATTTAAATGATGAAGGGGCAATTAGTTTTGAAAAATTTAAAGAAATTATGAATGAAATTTTAATTGAGAATAATACAATTAATAATAATAATAATAAATATAAACATAATGAAAATGATATAACTGATTTGAATTAAATTTGTATATTTAATTAATGTATAATAAAATACAGATTTCTTAAAGTGAAATGCATTCTATTTTTTTATTAGTTTAATTATGTTCTTTTGATATCAAATATATTTGTTATAATTTTTTAAAAATTTTAAATGATATGAATTTTATAAAGAGGAATTATTTGATATGTTAATTTTAGTTTTGAACTAGAAAATTTCTAGAATTTTATAAATTTCATAAATGTTTAAATTAAAGTTGTAAAAAGCTTGTTATTTAAAAAATTAAAAAAAAATTTAAATAGTTATAATTAAATTATTATCTTAAATTAAAAAAATTTAAATATGATTATTTTTTATATAAATATAAAATATTTATTATTTTAAATTATTCAAAAATATGAACAAAAAAGAACCATCTACTAATTCAATAATTAAGCATTTATATTCTTTAGAAAAAGAAGATAAATTATATGAAATAGAATCTCAAAATTATGCTCAAGATATTTTAGTAAATCAAAAAAAATCATTAATTATTCATTTGGTTCACTCAATTTTTAAAGAAGGCACAACAAAATATTCAATAACTGAAACATTACATATTATTAAATTATTTTTTATTTTAGATCCTAAAAATACAAATTTAAGACTTGAACAAGTAATAAAACATGAAGATTTTGCAAATAAATTATTATTATTGATTTTAACTTTTTCAAAAGAAAATTTAGGAAAAAATGAAGATATTTTTTTTCTTTTAAATAAAATGTTTTCAAATATAAATATTGATAATATCAATGTTGAAATTATAAATAAACTTTTTGATGCATTAGATGTAATAAATGATGAAATTAATTTTACTTCTCTTTTTTATATTTTAATGAATATAAATAACTTAAAGCCAAAAGAATTATTTTCTGTTAGAAATGAACATGAAAATTATAGATTAGTTGATGAATATGCTTTAAAGGAATTAAATAAAAATAGAAATGATAATGATATATTAAAAATTCTCTTTTATATTTATGTAATTGTAACAGATAAAAATAAATATAATTTATATAGAAATGATTTTGAAATTTTAATAGATGAATTGCTTTATTTATTTGATGATGTTGAGAATAAGGATGTTCAACTTTTTGTTATTAATGTTATAGTAGAAAGTATTTCAAATGAACTATATAATAAAAATCTATATAAAATAGATGAGATTGAAAATTTATTTAATAATATTATAGATTCAAATGAATCGGATAATATTAAAGATTTATGTAAAAGGGGAATTGATATAATTTCAAAAAATAACTAAAGATTTTTTCTTCAAACAAATTTTTTTGGAAAAAAATGCATAAATTAGTTAAAAAATTAATTAAATATATAACTTATCTTATAAAAAATTGAAATAAATAATTTTTTAAAAATAAAATTTCTAATAAAGAAAAAAAATGGATGTATGTTCAAGATGTAAATATAATAAACCAATATATTATTGTTTACAATGTTTAAAATCATTTTGTTCATGTTGTGATACATATATTCATTCTTTACCATCATATCAATGTCATAAAAGAAATTTAATTGATGCATGTTCTGAACAAAAAAATTCTAATTTTAATAATTCATATAATACAAATTTTAATGATTGTAATAATTATATTGTTAATTCATCTTTTAATGATTGTAATAATTTGAATTCATCTTTGAATAATTATAATGTTACTTATAATTCAAATTGTGATGATTGTCATAATAATATTTCATTTACTGAAAAATTAAATAAAAAATGTTTAGAAGAATTAAAAGTAAATTGTGAGAAAGAAAAAGAATGTTTAAAACAAAAAATATGTCAATTAAATGAAGAATTAAATAATACTAAAAAAAATTTTCAAGAGAGAATTGATTCTCTTCAAAGAAATTTAGATGAAGTAAATTTAAGACATAAAAAAGATTTAGATAGTTATAATCAAGAACATAATAATCAAATTAATAATATTATGAATGATAAAGATGCTCAAATTAAATTTTTAATTGATGAAGTAAATAAACAAAAAGATTTAAATACTAATTTAAATAAACAATTAATTAATTATGAAGAAACATTAAATAAAAATAAAGAACAATATTTAAGTCAAATGAATAATTTAAATAATGAATTACAAAAATTAATGAATGAAAAAAATCAAATTGATAATTTTTATAAAAATAAAATGAATGAGTTAAATCAAATTCATCAAAATGAAAAAGAACAAATGAAAAAAAATTATGAAAATGTAATTTCAAAATTAAATAACAATTTGAATGATAATAAAGATCAAACACAATTATTAAAACAATATGAAGATAAGGAAAATTATATAAAAAATATAGAAGAAAAATATAAAAAAGAAAAAGATGAATTAAATGCAATAATTCAACAATTAAAACAAATAAATTCTACAAGTGAAAATGATCAAAGTGAGTTAATTAAAATGAATGAAATATTAAAACAAACAATTGAAGAACTTAATGATGAATTAGAAAAAACTAAAGAACAATTAAAATATATTAGTAAAGAAAATAAAAGTTTACTTCGAAAAAATACACATATATTAGAACAAAATAAGGAAATTAAAAAATCAAATGATCAATTACATGGAGTTGTATATGGTAGATTTGGTAAACATTAATTATATAATAATATTTTTTTATTTAAGAATTTTTTTTAATTTTTAAAATATAATATTAATAATATGGAATAATTTTTTAATTAAATATTAAAAAATGTCCATTCAAATAGCCAAAACTATTAAATTTAATAATTATAATATTAATTTATTTTCAAAAAGGGATTTTGTTAAAATTCAAATTATTAACAATAGTGATATTAATAATGAATATGAATCTTCATTTAAATTAAAAAATTTGCAATCTTTTAAACAACTGAATTCGAATAAGTCTAGTCAAGAAATAGTTAATTTTATTTTTGAATTAATTAAAAATAAAAAAATAGATATTGAATGCAATGAAAATCAAATAAAATTAATAATGTCTTTTGAAAATCATTCAAACATTGAATTATTAATTGATAAAAAGAAACCAAAATTAATAGAAAATAACCAAATTGATTGTCCTTTAAATTTATTAATAGATAGAAATGATGAATTACAAAAAAAAGTTAAATTAATAATTTCAAAATATGATGAATTACACAAATTTTTAAAGCCATATGATTATAATAAAACAGTTGATATTTTTACGAAATTTAATGAAAGATTAGATATTTTAGAAAAAAAATATGATGAATTAAAAAAAGAAAATAATGTATTAAAAATGGAAATTAATATAAAAGATAAAAAAATATCTTCATTAGATGAAAAAATAAATAATTTGGAATATAGAACAAAAACTTTGGAAAATATAATAAATAAGGAGAAAAAAAAAAAATTTAAAGGCGAATTTATTGTTAAATCAAAAATTGAATTTAATACTTTTATAAGTACAGTTTCAATTTTTCCAAATGGAAATATTATTTCAGGGTCAGCAAATAAAATGATTAATATTTATGACAATAATTTAAATATCATTCAAAAAATTAATGAAGGACATTCAGGAATTATTTTTTATATTGATATAAAAGATGATAATAATTTTGTATCATGTTCTTCTGATAAAAATATAATTACTTGGATTAAAAAGGAAAATCATTTTGAAATAAATAAAATAATAAGCCCTGCTCATGAACAATTTGTAAGAAAAATTTTATATTTTCCAAATAATAAAATCATTTCATGTTCTTTTGATCAAACAATTAAAATATGGGATGAAAATAGTCTTGACAATTTATCTATATATAAAGACACTCAAAAAATAAATTCTATGTTATTACTAAAAGAAGAAAATGTTTTAATTATTTCTGGTGAAAACAATACAAAATTTTTTGATTTAAAAAATTATGAATTAAAAAAAGAATTAAAAAAATTAAAAGAATTAAATGGAATAACTTGTAAAGGTCAATATGCAATAAATAGACTTGATAAAAATCGAATAATTATTGGAGGAAATGATGATAAGAAAATAAAAGTAATTTCAATTTTTGATAATAATAAAATTGTTGATATTATTAATGATTTTATATGTACTGCAATATTATCAATTCAAAATAAAGAAATCTTTTTGGTTGGAGGACAAAGTCATATTATTAAAATTTTTAATAGTATTAATTATGAATGTATTCAATCAATTAATAATATTCATTCTCCTGATAAATATATTAAAGGTTTTAATGAATTGAAAAATGGAAATATTATTTCTTTTTCTGCTGATAAAACTTTAATAATTTGGGAATTATAAATTTTTAAATTGTTATTTTTTTATCATTGATTTTAATTATTTTTGATGTTTAGGAAAAAGAAAAATTAAATATTTAATTTTATTTCATTTAATATTAATAATTTCAGTTTATTCATTAAATATGAATATTATTATTATTTTTGATTTAACTTATATAAAATTATTTATTTTTATTTTTTACAATCTTAATAAATAAATAAAATATTTTAAAACTAATTTATTTTAAAAAAACAACATTTTTTTATATATAATAAAATAAAATTTTTTATATATATATATATTTTATTATTTTTTTACATTTGGTAAATTTCTTTAATTTTAGAATCAAAATAGAATTATTTTATTATATCCCTTTATCAAATTTATATAGAAATTATGATTTTATTTTTCTGTTTTGCAAATTAAATCATTATAAAATTTCATAAAAATGTTATGAGCACTGATAATATTTATAAACTAATAAAATTCTTTTGATACCTATATTATATTATAATATATAAAATATATACAAAAACTTTATAATAACTTTATATTCAATATTTTTGTAATTTTTGTTGAATTATTTTTATCATCATTTTTAGTATCATCAACATTATTTTCTTGTTTTTGCATTAATAATTTCAAAATTGGTCCTGATGATTCAATTTTTTCAAAATTTTTTTCAATATGACATACTTGCATAGATGAACTATCAATCATTGAAGAATCTTTATTTGATTTTTTATTGTTAATAATACTATTTGATATAATCATATTATCTTTCCTCATACAACATGCACCCATTTGATATCTTAAAAAAATTAGTTTACTTTAATTATATTATTTATATATTCAATTAAATAATATAAAATATATATAAAAAATATAAACTAAAATATTAACATTTTAAATATAAATTAAACATTATAAAAAAATGACCGAAGAGGAAATAACTCAAGAATTATTAAAAAAAGATGCAGTAATAAAAGATATTCAAGGGAAAATATTATTATTAAGAAATGCTTTAATTGAAGAAAGAAAAAAAACTTCAGAATTAAATGAAAAAAATAATGAATTATTAAATCAAATAAGTGAACTTGAAAAAGTTATAAGTTCAAAAGATTCAGAAATTACAAATATAACAAATGATATGCGTGAATTACAAGAATCAATTTCAGAAGAAAAAAATAAATCTGAAGAAGGAGGAGTTAAAAATGTTTTTAATATTTTTCAAAAAGAAAGTAATACTGTTAAAGATGAAGAAAATAAAAAATTACAAGTTAATGTTGATGAATTAAAAGAAGAAAGAGAGAAAATACAAAAAGAAAATGATGAACTAAAAGATAATTTAAATAATTTAAAAAATTCAACAACTAAACAAATTAATGAATTAAAAAGTAAAAATAATGAAATGGAACAAAGTATTATAAATAAAAATAAGCAAATTGATGATATAATGAAACAATTAGAAGAAATTAAAAATAATAATAATCAATTTGAAAATGATAAAAAAAATTATGAACAAACAATTATAAATTTAGAAAATGAAGAAAAAACATATAATGAGGAGTTAATGAAATTAAATATATTAAATAAAAATCAAAAAGAAAAAATAGACAAAATAGAAGGAAAAATAAAAGAAATAAATGAAAATAATTTTCAATTATTAAAAAAAATGAAAACCGTAATCGACGGTATATCAGAAGGAATAATAGTAATTCAAAAATTTAAATGTGAAAAAGGAAATTCAAAAGTAGAAGTTACATTTGGACCAACAGAAGACCATCAATATATAATGTATATTTATGATTATCATATTAAAAAAGGTGACAAATATTATATTGAAAATATTGAATATCTCAAATTAAATTATAAAGAAAAAAATATTGAAATTAGTGTTATGAATAAAGGAATTTGTGATAGATTTTTATTATCTTCTAATAATATTGAAATTCTTGAAGCTATTGTTGATACTTATGAAGAATATTATAATATTATTATGAGAATAAAACATAATTTAACTAATATTGTATAATTTATATTTTAATTATATTAATTAATTTTCATTATTTTTATTGCCTGAATTTTTTGTAAAAAAATTAAATAATTTAAATTTTTTTATATTATCTCCTGCTTTAGATGTTAAATTTTTTATATTATCTCCTGCTATTGAAGTTAAGTTTTTTAATTTATCTTTTGCTAATAAAGCTAAATTTTCTATTTGATTTGTTTTTTCTTTTTCTTCATTTTCATTTTCTAAAATATCATCTGGTAATTCAATATTATTTTCTTTTGATAATTCAATTAATTCATCAAATTCTTTTTTTAATTCTTCATATTCACTTTCTTTTTTTTCAAGTTCAATAAACATAATTTCTTTACTATTTAATTCAATATTTAATTGTTCTTCTTTTTTAGAAAGATTATTTTTTAATTCTTTATTTTTTTCTTCTAAAGATTTATATTTTTCTGTATATAATAATAAAGTTTCATTCATTTTTCCTACTTTTGATGAAAGTTCTTCTAATTGATTTTCTCTTGCTTCTAAAACATTTTCATATTTTTCTATTATTTGTTCTGCTGTCATTCCAGAAAAATCTAAATTTTTTATTGATGAACCTTTTTCTTCCATTTAAATTATTTTTTTAATTATTATTTTAATTTTTAATTTAATTAAATCAATAATATTTTATTTAATAAATAAGATATATTAATATTAGTTTTATTAAATATTCTTTCATTAATTAATATTAAATTAAGAATTTTTAACTTATTTTTTCATAAAACTTAATATATTTTTGTTATAATTTTTTTTTAATTTTTCAAAAATAGATTTTTGAATTACAACAAACTTCTTTTTTAATTCATAAATAATTTATTTTTTTAATTTTTTATTAATATTATTTATATTCTATATCTTTAAAATATTTTTCAAAATGTTTAATTTGATAAATAAATTATTATTAATATGATATTATTATTTACAATCTTTATCTTCTTTTATTTTTTATAGTTTAGTTTAAAAAATAATAAAAAATATTTGAAATTGTTAAAAAAAATAAAAAAAATAAACATTAAAAATTAAAAAAATGCAATTGAGAACAACAAAAAAGCAAAAAAACAGAGATATTGATATGGGATATGAGCCCCAATCAATACAAAATCGTAAAAAATCACAAAATGAAAAAGACAATCATTCATCTGAGGAAGTAATAATATAAAATAAATAAATTTTCATCTGAAATTTTTTAGAATTCAAATTTATCAAATGAAAACAAAATTAAACTTAGAAACCCAGTAAATGAAAAATATAATCAATTTAGTCTTCTAATTATCAAGGAAAATATCAAAAAATGAATTCTGGAAAATATTTATACAAATTATCATCAAATGAAAAAAGACATACAACAATTAAAAAAGTAATATTTTTTTTAATAAAAAAAAAAATAAATTAATTTTTATTCATATATAGAAACAACAATTAAAATATATTTCTTCAGATTTAATACCTCAATTTAAATTATTTATTAATCAATTAATGAAAAAAGATGAAGAAAATATATTAAATAAAAAAAAAAAACGTGAAGAAACAAAATTAAAAAATAAAGCAGAAAAAGCAAGAAATTCAAATAGACCAATTCAAAATTATCCAAATATGTTTATGACACAAATGAATAATTATCCATATTTGGATTATTCAAAATTTAATCCTTATCCAAATCATATGATGTTTATATATAAAAATAGTCCAGTTCCATATTACCCATTTGGTCCAGTTGAAACAAAAAAAGAATCTGATAATTTACTATATTCTTATATGGTAAATACAATTAGAAAAGGTATTGTAAATCATATTATTGGTGCTTTATATATTCAACAAAATAAACCTAAACATTTAGATAAAAAAGTTGTTCCTATTAATACTGTTATTCACGAAAATAAAATTGTTGAAAATAAAAATATTGGAGATTGTTCAAAAAATAATGATGATATAACTTATCAGAATTTTACAAATATTAATAATAATATTAATAATGATGAATTAATTGATGGATTAAAAAATAATAATGAAAATATTAATAATAATGAAAATAATGAAATTAAATTTAATAATAATGAAGAAAATAATGATTTGAATATTGAAAAGAATAACGACAATATTAATGAAATAAAAGAGATTGAAAATAATATGTTAGAAAATAAAAAAAATTCGAATGAAAATGAGGAAAATAAAAATGATAATAATTTAATAAATGATAATCACATTAATGAAATTGAAAAAAAAGAAAATCAAATTGAGGAAAATCAAACATATAGAACTATAATTTCTTGAGTTTTTAAATAATTTTATATTACATTTTATTATAAATTATCTAAATTTATTTCTTTTGATTTATTTTAAATATATATTCTAATTTAAAATAAAATAAATTTAATATCTAATTATTGAAAATAATATTAAAAATGTAATTTAAAAAAGATTATTCAATGAATTTAATTTTGCTTGTTCATTAGGATTTGATGACTGATAATTATTCATCATCCCTTGATTACCCATCATATTATTATTATTCATATTCATCCCTTGATTATTCATCATATTTTGATTAGTCATCATATTTTGATTTCCCATCATACTTAGATTACTCATCATACCTTGATTTCCCATCATATTATTATTATTACTCATCATATTTTGATTATTATTACTCATCATATTTTGATTATTATTACTCATCATATTTTGATTATTATTATTCATCATATTTTGATTATTACTCATCATACCTTGATTATTATTACTCATCATATTTTGATTATTACTCATCATACCTTGATTATTATTACTCATCATATTATTTCCCATCATATTTTGATTATTATTCATCATCATACTTTGATTATTCATCATATTATTATTATTATTCATCATCATACTTTGGTTACTCATCATATTTTGATTATTATTATTCATCATACTTTGGTTACTCATCATATTTTGATTATTATTATTCATCATACTTTGATTACTCATCATATTATTATTATTTAAAACTGGTATTTGAGTATTTTGTTGATTTTGTGCATTATATAAAGATTGCAAATTTGCTTGTAATTCATCTAAAGGATTTTTTTGTTGTTGTTGTTGCATATTATTTCCCATTTGATTTTGATTTCCCATAAATCCCATCATATTATTATTATTATTCATCATATTTTGATTACTCATCATATTTTGGTTATTATTATTCATCATCCCTTGATTACTCATCATATTATTATTATTACTCATCATATTTTGATTACCCATCATATTATTATTATTACCCATCATATTTTGATTATTATTTGATGATGATGACATAACTGGAGGAGCAAACACATCAAATAAATCATTAACACTTTGAATATTAGGATCTGGTTTAATTGCATTAATCATTTCTTGTCTACTACTTTGTTGATTACCAAAATCAAAATTATTATTTCCATAATTATTATTATTATTAAAATGATTATTATTATTAAAATTATTATTATTATTATTATTATTATAATTATTATTATTTCCATAATTATTATTATTATTAAAATTATGATTTTTTTTTCTTTTTTTATTTCCTTTAAAGAAATTATCCTTTTCAAGAAAAGAAGAAATAA
>JAEEGL010718544.1_pt1 | contig 15864 bp, 13 predicted proteins | sample 9134231 | NCBI WGS metagenome assembly JAEEGL01 (sample SAMN16246548, study PRJNA631951) | gut metagenome | biome: gut microbiome; feature: rumen; material: fiber-attached | host: Bos | place: Iran: Karaj | collected 2018-10
CTGACATATTTCCGTCAACCTGATTTATAGGATTGATTCCGACTCCTGTACATGCAGCAAATGTTGATACTACGCCAAGAGAAATTCCTGCAAAAGCAACTGCTTTTCCGAGAGCAACTCTTTTCTCGAGTTCTCTTTCAAGGTAACGAAGTTCCGATTCACACTTGGGACATGTGCCTTTGCATTCTCCTTTGTGCTGACATTCTTCTACTGCATAATATATATCATTGTTTTCTGCGATTTTTCTTCTGATTTCTTTAAGAGCTTTGCATTTTTCCTTACCGTTCATAATCCACCTCCGAAATATTTCTTTTAATACATATACGAAAGAAAAATAATTATTTATGGTAATTTTTTCAAAAAATTATAAATCGTAAAGTAATGAGTCGTAATCGTAATCAAATTCGTATCCGGTGCTGGGTGTTATGTTATTATCTTTTTCATACTGATAAATATCATAACCCTTACCCCAGTCTGCATTGAAGTTATAGTTACCCGAGAGATAATTGTCGAAATCATTTAAGGTAATTGTTACCCATCCCACATAATCAGATCCGTAACTGTCCGTCTTATATTTATAATTTATTCCGACCTCAACGCCGAGCGGAGTAAAGTAAAGAATAAGCGAATCGTCATCATTAAAGACTTTTGTAACATCGGCCACATCGGATTTATTAATACTTTCAACCCATCTGTTCTGAGTATTCGAGCGTTCAATAAAGAATTTACTGAAATCATCATCAAGTTTCAGAATCTTGGTATTATCCATAACTGCTGCATTCTTGACATCGATATTTACCGAAGAGATTGAAAAAGTACTGATTACATTATTCGAATAAACATTTGTGTCGTATGCTGCAGAGAAAACATCATCATTATTGAAAGTTACAATGGAATCAACATAAATGGTTACGTATGTACCGGCAGCATCTTTGGAATTCCTGATGTAATCTTCAATACGTTCGAGACATTTATTTCTCAGGCCTTCATTAACAGCCGTAAAATCTACATTATCGGCAGACAAAGTATAATAACCGCAGTATGCGTTGTAATAAACTCCGTTAACTTCACCTTCGTATCTTATTGTTCGTCTTTCTACATCATAATTATCGTTTTTAACATAAGAATTTGTGATATAGCCATAATAAGGAGTGGTGAAACTGTCTCGGGCGGCAAAATCATGAGAAGAACCCGACTGTGAATATGCGGAATAATTGCCGTGAACAAAGAGATCGTCTTCTCCTTTGCTTTCATCCCAGAATTCATTTGAACCGGTAATGATTTCATCATTGAATTTGTTATAATCAAAAACCGAATCATCCGAATCGTAAGGACGAATTGTCAGAGAATCTTCCTGGTCCTTTGTATCATCGTTTTCTTTATCATCGTTTTCTTTATCATCATTTTCCTTATCGTCTTTATCATCTTTGTTGTCTTCCTCATTTTCCTTGTTTTCGGGAACAGTCGGAAGATTATTATTAGGCGAAGGATTCGGAACAGCCTGAACCGTAGGCTGAGAAGTTGAGGTTATCGTTTTAAATGCAAGAGGCGCAATACCAATTACAACAAGGATTCCGGAAAAAATAACAAGGAAAAGCATAAGCACTATTCCTACGACAAGTCCGATAATCCATCCGTTTCCCGAACTCTTCTTAATCTTGGGAGCAAGAGTTACCGCTTCTTCGTTTTGAGTAACTTCGCCTTCGGTATTCTCCGAAGCATACTCTTCCATTTTATAACCGCAGTTTGAACAAATACCGGGTTTCGTTACCGCTCCGCATCTGGGGCAAAAAATAAAATCAGCCATTATTTCTCCTTAACACCGAATTGTGTTTCATACACATATTTAAGAATGCATACACGCAGAAGGTCTAATGCAGCCGTAGTTGCACATTCCCTGACCTTCGCTCTGTCACCTTTGAAATGATACTCTTTAACTTCCGTTTTGCCTTTGACATTGCATCCGATATATACAAGTCCGACTTCCTTACCTGCATAGGGCGAATCAGGTCCGGCAACTCCGGTTACTGAAACATAAACGTCAGCTTTGTCCGATATTGCATTAGCCTGTGCCATCTCTTCGCAAACCTGAGCGGAAACCGCAGTGTATTTTGCAAGAGAAGACTTTTTAACGCCGAGATTCTTATGTTTGCTTTTATCCGAATATGTTACGAGGCAAGTTTTCAAAACTTCCGATACGCCGGCTACGTTTATAAGCCTTGCGCTAACCATACCGCCCGTACATGATTCAACACATGAAACCGTAAGCTTGTTCGAAATAAGAAGATCGACAACAGCCTGTTCAAGAGAAACTTCATCTTCTGTAGTATAAATATACTCGCCGATTAAAGTCTTTAATTCTTTTATAACAGGTTTGTTTAATCTCTCACATTCTTCTTCGTCCGAACCTTTGGCCGTAACATGAATATGAACCTCGCCCGCTTTAGGATAAATCGTAATGGAAGGATTCGAGTGACTTAAGATAAGATCTTTAATCTTCTCTTCAACTTCACTTTCACTTATACCGGCCATCTTTACAGTCTTTGTTAAAATCTTCGCATCGGATTTCTTCGTAAGATAAGGAACCGCATATGTTAAAAACATAGGTTTCATCTCATTAAAAGAACCCGGAAGCAATACAAAAATATGATTATCGTTTTCAATAATTTCACCGGAAGACTGACCGAAATCATTGGGAATTTCTATACAGCCCGAAATCTTGTCGTCAACAACTTCCCTTCCCAGGAAAAATGCAACGCTTTCCTTGGTGATATCTTCTGCGGAAGGTCCCATTCCTCCGGTGATGACAACAATATCAGAGCGCTGAACGGCAATATCAAGGCATTCGTTGATTCTCGCCTTATTGTCCCCAACACTTGTCTGATAATACGATGTAAACCCGAGTTTTGCGAACTGTTCCGCAAGAAACGCAGCATTCTGGTTTTCAATATTACCGAGCAAAATTTCGGTTCCTATGGAAATATATTCAACAATCATATCAACCTCAAAGATAAACAAAAAATATTGCGAATCATTTCCTTAAAACCTTTGATAAATATACGTTTAATCAAAAGGATTTTATGGAAAAAGTAAATTTATAATTATTTTTTCTCAGCAAGAACGTTTTTATTTTTGATAAGACATTCAAGCAGAGATGATACCGTAAGAATAACAACCGCAATTTCAAGAATTATTGTTACTATCGCAAGGAACTTAATATCGGCAATAACAAAAAGTATCATTACCATCTGAAGCGCGGTCTTGACTTTACCCGACCAGTCGGCCGCAATTACGATTCCTTTGCCCGCGGCAACAAGTCTGAATCCCGAAATAATGAAATCTCTGGCAATAATGATAAGTACGATATAAACGTTTATTTTCGATAGTGCCAGAAGACAAATCAGCGCGGAACATACCAGAAGTTTATCCGCCAGGGGATCTGCAAATTTACCGAAGTCGGTAACAAGATTGTTTTTCCTTGCAATGTAACCGTCGAGAAAATCCGTTAAGGATGCTGCAATAAAAAGACCGAATGCAATCCATTTTCCGAACGGAACAAAATTAGTCATAAGGAAAAACACAAAAAAAGGAATCATGATGATTCTCATCAGAGTAAGTCTGTTGGGTAAATTCATTTCTTAATTTCTCCGATCAAATCATATTCGGAATAATCCGTAATTTTAACATTAACGTAAGTACCGCTCATGAATTTCTCATCTGATTTTATGAATACGCATCCGTCGATATCGGGCGCATCAAAATATAATCTTGCGGTATAAACTTCTTCATTTGAATCATAACCGTCTATAACAGCTTCGAAAGTTTTCCCTTTAAGTTTGGAATTGTTTTTAAGGGATATCTCACGCTGAATTTTCATAAGTTCTTTCTGACGCTGTTTTTTGATATTGCTTTTAACCTGCGGTTTGAATTTGGAAGCTGGAGTATTCTCTTCTTTTGAATATGTAAAAACGCCAAGCCTGTTAAACTTTGCTTTCTTCACAAATTCGGCAAGATTTTGAAAATCTTCCTCTTCTTCCGTGGGAAAACCGGCAATAAGCGAAGTCCTTAAAGCAATATCCGGTATTTCTTTTCTTAATTTCTTAATAAGATTTGAAATGTCTTTTCCGGTAGTTCTTCTTCCCATCATTTTAAGAATTCTGTCAGAAGAATGCTGAATGGGTATATCCAGATAATGGCATACTTTGGGATTTGTTTTAATAAGATTAATAAGGTCATTATCGATTTCTTCGGGATAACAGTACATAAGTCTTATCCATCTGATGCCCTCGATTTTACTTATCTTTTCAACAAGTTCGCAAAGACTTTTTTTGCCGTAAATATCCATTCCGTAAACGGTGGTTTCCTGGGCGACAAGAATAATCTCGCTTACATAGTTTTCAGCAAGGAATTCGGCTTCCTTAACAAGTTCTTCCATCGGTATTGAACGGTATTTTCCCCTGATGGAAGGAATAGCACAGTAAGTACATTTCTTGTCACACCCTTCCGCAATCTTAAGATAAGAATAATGGAAAGGCGGATTTATAAACCTTTTGCCCGAAGCATTCTGTTTACTGTTAATATCAGGAACATCCAGAAGAACTTCTTTCTTTTTCTTTTTGCCGGTAGCCTTTTTAAGATCTTCAAGAATATTGGAAACAGCGGAAATACCTAAAAATACATCAATCTCCGGAATAAGTTCCTGTAAATCCCTGTAATATCTCTGCGCAAGACAGCCTGTAACAACAAGGTACTTAAGTCTGCCCTCCTTGTAATTGGCAAGTTCAAGAATCGTATTAACGCTCTCTTCCTTGGCGTCCTTAATGAAAGCACATGTGTTTACAATAGCAATCTCAGCTTCTTCAGGGCTGTCGACTATCGTATATTCGGTTGAAATATCTGCAAGCATATGCTCGGAATCTACAAGGTTTTTGTCACAGCCGAGCGAAACAAAATATACGTTCATAAATCTCCACAAAAAACACCCATTGGAATTCCAATGGGCAGTTTTCTCTTAACCCACAATCTTGATCTTGGATTCGTTTAATTCCTTAACCGCAATTGAGAGAGGTTTTGCATCTTCATTGTTTACAAGAGGTTCTGCACCGTCAATAATCTGACGTGCTCTCTTGGATGTTGCCATAACTATCGAATAACGTGAATTTACAACCGGTGAATCACCTGCCTCCACTGCATCGTAGTTAACAACATTCATCAAATCTGTGTAAGACGGATGTAACATTTCTATTCTCCTTTCGATAATATATCCAGCTCATTTTTTAATTTGTCTATCAAATCCTGCTGTCTGATCGGTGCGTTGTGAGCCGAAGCAATTATATTATGCAGTTCGTCCACACATTCATCGATTTTATCATTAATAACGAGATAATCATATTTGGAAATACTGTCAACTTCTTCGGCAGCTCTCGAGATTCGACGCATAATGTCTTCCTCGGTTTCCGTATTTCTCGTTCTTAATCTTGTAATAAGTTCTTCGCCTGACGGCGGAGTTACAAACAAAAGAAGTGTTGTCGGATATTTCTTTTTTATCTGAAGAGCACCCTGAACTTCGATTTCAAGAATAACGTCCTTGCCTTCTTCAAGTTTTTTCCGGACATAATCCTTGGGTGTTCCGTAATAATTTCCGCAATATGAAGCATATTCGAGAAGACCGTCTTCGACTATCGTCTGTTCGAATTTCTTATGATCTACAAAGAAATAACTGACTCCGTCTTCCTCACCCTCACGTTTGTTACGTGTAGTCATCGAAACGCTCAGTGCGTAATTATCATATTTTTCAAGCAGTTTTCGTACCAATGTGCCTTTGCCGGCACCGGAAAAGCCTGATACAACAACCAAAATTCCGTTTTTGCTCATAAATACCTCTTATTCGATATTCTGTATCTGCTCTCTGATTTTCTCAATATCCGTTTTAATTGATATTGCAGTATTTGAAATCTCTATATCATTTGATTTCGAAAGAGTCGTATTTGCTTCTCTGTTAAGTTCCTGTGCAAGGAAATCAAGCCTTTTGCCGACCGAACCGCCTGTCTTTAAAGCTTCTCTTACGGCTTCTATATGGCTTTTGAGTCTTACCATTTCCTCGTCAACACAAACTCTGTCGGAATAAATACAGACTTCGGTAAGAATTCTTGCCTCATCAATCTGTCTGTCTTCAAGAACTTCCTTAATCTTATTCGTAAGACGTTCTTTATAATCTTCGATAATCTTTGGAAATCTTTCTTCGATGAAAGCGACGTTCTTTTCCATACCGTCGAGTTTATCAAGCAAATCGTTACGTAAATTCTCGCCTTCTTTGATTCTCGATACAACAAATGCATCGCAGGCTTCAACTACGGTTTCTTTAACGATTTTCCATGTTTCGTCTTCGTTAATGTTTTCGTCTTCGGCAACGAATACGTCCGGCATTCTCGAAAGTGTCGAAACCCTTACATCATTGTCAAGATCGAATTCTTCTTCCATTTGCTCGAAGAATTTAAGATATTCGGCTGCAACTTCGGGATTGTATTTGATGCTTACGCTTTCTTTAGCAAAATCTTCGTAAGATACATATACATCAACCTTGCCTCGCTGAATGTAATCTTTAAGTACATCTCTAATTTGTGATTCAAACATATTAAGTTTTCTGGGAAGCTTAATCGTCAAATCAAGGTATCTGTGGTTAACGGATTTGATTTCCACCGTACATTTTGCAGTCTCGGTGATCTTTTCGCTTCTTCCGTAACCTGTCATGCTTTTTATCATAAAATTTTAACCCACCTTGTTTTTTCGCATACATTGTAATTATACTTCATCATAAGATTTCAGTCAAATCAAACCTTGATATATCAGGTTTTGCAACAAGCGAATAATTGGTATGATAAATTACCATTCCCTTGTTTCCTTCAGAAGGTTTCTTTAAATGCTTTTTCCTGATGTAATCAACTTCTCCTTTTGTTTTTCCCGTAAAAGAAGAATTCATGAGTGCGAGCGCACCGCAGAGTTCAAAAACATCATCCGGCATATCCCATTCTTTCGCACCGTTATCCTTGTCGGATTTCACGATAACATGAGAACCGCCGATTCCTTTGGCATGAAACCACCAGTCGTTTCCGGTAGCGATTCCGAATGTTATCTCTTCGTTCTGTATATTGTTCTTGCCGACGTAAATATGGTAATTACCGGCGTAAAGATAATGCTTGATTCTGCTGTTCTTTCTCTTTTCCTTAGGGCTTACGCTCTTCTTAATGTATCCTTTTTCAAAAAGTTCTTGCCTTATCTGATTTACGTCGCCGCTTGTTTCCGAAAGCGATGTAAAAAGAAGCATTTCTTCAAGGTAATTTATTTCATTAACCGCTTCTTCTCTGAGTTCTCCGAGTTTGCTTTCTCTTCTTTTGGCTTTCGAATAATCATTAAAATACTTATTCGAATTCTCGATTACGGTTTTGTTCTCATCCATCGGAATGTCGATTTCTTCGCCCGTATAATAATCAAGAACTCTGGCTGTTTTACCTCTTTCAATCGAATGAGAGAAAGCTTTAAGAAGTTCTCCGTATTTTTTAAGAGTCTCTTTGTTGTCGCAATCCTTAATTTCTTTTTCCCATTCCTCGCATTTCTTTTTGTCTTTGACAATTATCGAATTAAGAAGATTTACAATATCGCTGCTCTTTTGCAAAAGTACGCTTTCGTCTCTTTTGCTTTTGAAAAAAGAATTAAGGAATTCGCATATATTTCCTTTTCTTTCTTCAGACTCCGCTTCGATTGATTCGTATTCAAAAAGAGTATATTCGTATACGGAATTGTTTTTCTTATATACGAAAAACTTATCTGTTTCTTTGTTAAGATAAGTCAGTTCAATAAATGTATCCGTAAGTTTCTTCTTTTGATCATCTGCAAGCATGGAAACTTTAATGTCTTTTTCAAATCCGCTGCGTTTAAGTACTTCTTTTGCGAACAGTTTCGATACTCCTTCAAACGAATTGATAAGAAAAGCAGTAACTGATGTATTTTCTTTTTCTTCTTCGTTTAAAGAATCAAGTAATTCAGTAAACACCGCTTTAATATTTTCATCGTAAGGATCGTGTTTGGAAATATCCGAAGGGAAGAAATATTCTTTCTTCGGAAGGACTTCTCTCACGGAACTCTTAAGCGAATTAACTCTTTTAATGCTATCGAGAATCGTGTTGTCGCTTTCGGTAAGAATAATATTACTGTGCTTTCCCATAAGTTCAAGAATAAGTTTTTTAACCGACAAATCACCCATTTCATCAAGATGCTCGATATCAAAAACTATAATTCTTTCATTTCCTTTTTGCGAAACATTTAATATCTTTCCGTTTGCAATGTACTTCCTTAAAACCATGCAGAAATTAAGCGCATTCATCGGAGCCTCGCCCTTATCTTCAAGAAGATATGTGTAAGACATCGAAGGATTCGCGGAAAAATAAAGATTGTATGTTTCTTTATCTTTCTTAATCACGAAAATAACATCATACTGGTTCGGCTGTATTATCTTTGAAATTTTGCCGCCGGTAAAAAGTTCATTGTATTCTTTAACTATTCTTTTTATGCAAAAACCGTCAAAAGCCATTTCTTTCTCCCGTAAAAAAATAAGGGGCGCCAGTTATGCACCCCTTTAAAAGTTATTTATTAACCGATAAGCCAGTCATACATTTCCTGATATTTGTTTGCAGATACCTGCCAGGAAAAATCAACCGCCATGCTTCTGTCAATCATCTTGTTCCATTCACGTTTTCTGTCGTAGTAAATCTTCTCGGCATAACGTATTGTAGCAAGCATTTCATGTGCATTGTAATTTACAAAGCTGAATCCGGTACCCTTGGATTCGTACTCATTGTAAGGTTCAACAGTATCCTTAAGACCGCCTGTTTCACGTACAATGGGGATTGTTCCGTAGCGAAGTGCCATAAGCTGACTTAATCCGCAGGGCTCGAATAACGAAGGCATAAGGAACGCATCACAGGAAGCATAAATCTTATGACTCATGGATTCGGAATAATAAATGTTGGCACTGACTTTGTTGTTATACTTCCAGTCAAAGTGTCTGAACATGTTTTCATACTGCTCTTCGCCTGTTCCGAGTACAACTATCTGAACAGCATCCTGACAGAGTTCATCCATTATGTAAGCTATAAGATCGAAGCCCTTCTGGTCCGTAAGTCTTGAAACGATACCGATCATCATAATCTTGTCGTTTTCTTCAAGACCGAGTTCCTGCTGAAGTTTGCGTTTATTCTTGATCTTTTCTTTTCTGAAATTCTGAGGTGTGTAATTAAAATCTATATATTTGTCTGTTCCGGGATCGTATTCGGAATAATCAATACCGTTTACGATACCTCTTAAATCTTTTTCTCTTGCTCTTAAAAGCCCGTCAAGACTCTCTCCGTAAAAAGGAGTCATGATTTCTTTTGCATATGTTTCGGAAACTGTTGTAATCGCATCCGCATATACAAGGCCGCCCTTTAAAAGATTGGCATTCTTGTAAGACTCAAGTTTGTCGGGTGTGAAGAAATAATCGGGAAGTCCGGTAATATCCTTAACCGTAGGCACATCCCATTTTCCCTGGAACTTAAGGTTATGAATCGTCATAACGGTTTTAATTCCATGGAAAAATTCATTACCCTGAAATCTCTCTTTAAGATAAACGGGAATAAGTCCTGTCTGCCAGTCATGGCAGTGAATTATATCAGGTCTGAAATCCAGAAGCGGCATTGCGGATAAAGCAGCCTTCGAGAAGAAAGCAAACTTTTCGATATCATCATATACGTTCGAGCTGTAAGGATGAAATCCGCTGAACTTGGATTCATTGTCTATAAAATAGTATTTTACTCCGTCAACTTCAGCTTCAAGAATTCCGACATATTCATTCTTCCAGTGAAAATCCATGTAGAATGATGTCTTGTAAACCATCTTGTCCCTGAGTTCCTGTGATATGCAGGTATATTTGGGAATCATAACGCGAATGTCGAAATAGCGCTTATCCACACACTTGGGAAGAGAGCCAACAACATCTGCCAAACCGCCTGTTTTGATAAAAGGAACGCCTTCTGAAGCAACAAACAATATATTTTTCATGCAACCCTCCAAAAATGAGCACTTTTTGTCCACAATTTGTATGAGAAAACAAGAAAATGCCCGATATATAGTATATTATACATTATAATTTCACTCAGTTAAAGAAAAAATTATACGTTAATCTGTTTTTTGAAATCCTGTGCCTGCTTCTTAATTTCGAGAGCGTTTTCCTTAAACTTGTCAGAATCGAATTCATCGCCGAGCATTCTTGCAATCTCTCTGATTTCACCTTCTTCATCAAGTTTTTCAATGTAAGTATTCGTTCTTGAATTATCCGAAACTTCTTTCCTGATTTCAAAATGAATATCGGCCATTGAGGCAATCTGTTGAAGATGCGTAATGCAGATAATCTGATGATTCGAAGACAAAACCGCAAGTTTCTTGGCTACTTTCCATGCCGTAACACCGGATATTCCCGAATCGATTTCATCGAAAATATATGTACCTGGATTTTCGTTATCCGCTCCGCATGTTTTAAGCGCAAGCATGATTCTTGAAAGTTCGCCGCCGCTTGATATACTCTCGAGAGGCTTAAGCGGTTCACCCGGATTAACGGATATTTCAAAGCTTACTTTATCTTTGCCGTTTGCTTTATAATCATCACTCTCGCTTATAGCAACCTTAAATTCGCTCTGATTGAAATTAAGATCCGTAAGATTACCGATTATTGCTTTTTCAAATTCCCTTGCATATTTCTTTCTTAATTTCGTAAGTTCAAGAGCTTCTTTCTTTAAAACTTCTTTAATCTTTTCGTAATCCTCAAGAACCTTTTCTCTTTTTAGTCCGTAGTCTTTAAGTTCTTCGAGTTCCCTGTTCTTTTCATCAAGATACGAAAGAACATCTTCGATTGTTTTTCCGTATTTCTTTTCAAGGCTGTTTATAAGATCGAATCTGGCTCTGCAGTTATCGAGTTCTTCTTCGTTAGCTTCGTAATCTTCCGCCATTCTTCCGATTTTTCTCTCAAAGTCGGAAATCAAAGCGGATATGGTATTAAGATCCTCAAAAAGTTCGCTGAGATTGGAATCAAGCGAAGATATTCCCGAAAGTTCTCTTAAGGAATTATCAACGCAGTCGGAAGCATTTCCTTCATTCTCGTTTATAAGACCTTTTACATTCATCAGTGTATTCTGAATCTTTGAAGCATTTTCAAGAACCGAAAGTCTTTCCTTTACTTCCTCTTCCTCGTTTTCTTTAAGTGCGGCTTCTTCTATCTCGTTAATCTGATATTCAAGAAGAGAAATTTCTCTTTCTCTTTTTACTTCATCGATTTCGGGACTTTCGGAAAGTCTTTTTAATTCAAGATATTCTCCGTAAGTTTTTTTGTATTTTTCAAGCGCCTTATCAAAATCGTTTTTGCAGAAAGAATCAAGAATCTCTATATGCTTTTTCTGATTAAGAAGATTCTGATAATCGTGCTGACCGTAAACATCAATAAGCACGCCTGCAATGTCTTTAACTGCCGAAACCGTTACGTTTTCGGAATTAACCTTAAATACGCTTCTTGTCGGCATGATTTTTCTCTGAATAAGAACTTCGTCGTTTTCGGGAATAATATCGTATTCCGAAAGTTTGTCTATTACTTCCTTGCTGTCGGCACGGAATGTAATTTCAACAAGCGCATATTCGCATCCGCTTCTGATAAAGTCTTTGTCGGCTTTAGCGCCGAGCGCAATATTCAAAGAACCGAGAATTATTGATTTTCCGGCGCCGGTTTCACCGGTTAAAATATTTAATCCTTCGGAAAAATCAATATCGATTTCATCTATGATAGCAATATTTTTAACGTGTAAATTTAAAAGCATTTATCCTCCAAATAAAAATCAGTTTTCACGAAGTTTTCTGTTTAATGTCTCCAGAAAATTCACATTGTTCATCTGAATAAAACTTACATGACCTGAATTTTTGGTAATAATCACTTCATCGTTGCTTTGAAGTTCTATATGTTCGAAACCGTCAAAATACGCAACAACTGTCTGGCCCATCTCTTCATCGTGCGGATCGCCGATTCTGATTTTTATCGAATCTTCGGATTTAAACAAAATGCTTCTGTTCATGAAAGAATGTGCTGCAACAGGCGTAACGAGAATCATGTCCGCACTCGGTTCCACAATGGGACCGCCGGCGGATAAATTGTAACCTGTCGAACCCGTGGGTGTTGATATAATCACACCGTCCGCAGCATAAGATTTAAGAAACATTCCGTTTACCGAAATATCAAAGTTAAGAATCTGAAGCACACCGCCTCTGTTGATACAGATATCGTTTAATGCTTCACTTTCGAATATAACTTCGTTGTTTCTGTATATTTTTCCGTGAATAAGCATTCGCTCTTCAAGAAGATATTCTTTTCTTATAAGTCTGTTTAACGTATCTTCGATTCCATCCACGCCTGTCTGCGCAAGGAATCCGAGATGACCGAGATTAATACCGATTATCGGAAGAGAACTGTCGGAACATTTTTTTGCAACTCTCATAAGAGTTCCGTCGCCGCCAAGTACGAGTACGGCATCGTAATCCTTAAGAATTTCTTTTGAAAAACCTTTATCCCTCGATACAATTACGATATCTCCGTATTCGACTTTTTTCTCATCAAAAAATTTGCAAATTTCATTGCAGACTTTTAAATCTTTGTCTTTATAAGGATTTACGCAAATTAATACCTTCATTATTCCCCTCCGGCAATTCATTTGTCATGTTCCGCGTGCGATTTTTCAACAATTTCCCTGATTTGTTTATTTAAAGTTTCGTCTTCGATTTTTCTTACTTTAACCGAAAGAAGTTTTTCGGCAAAAGCTTCATCTATATAATCTTCTCCTGCTTTTTTTATAAGCAGAAGATATTCGATATTTCCTTCGGGGCCTTTAATCGGAGAATAATCAAGACCTTCCGTTTTAAAGCCCATATCAGAACAGAAAGAAATTACTTTTTCTATAACTTCTTCATGCACTTTCGGATCTCTTACAACGCCCTTTTTTCCAACCTTTTCTTTTGTCGTCTCAAACTGAGGCTTGATAAGGCATACCATATATGAATCTTTTTTCAAAAGATTATAAGCGGGTATAAGAATCTTGGTTAAAGAAATAAAAGAAACATCTGTAGCCGCAAAATCTATTTTTTCAGGTATTTCCTTTTCGGTAACATATCTGAAATTGCATTTCTCCATGCAGACTACTCTTTCGTCGTTTCTTAACTTCCAGTCAAGCTGACCGTGTCCGACGTCCACACTGTAGACTTTCGAAGCTCCGTTTTGAAGCATGCAGTCTGTAAATCCGCCTGTAGAAGCACCGATGTCGAGGCATATAAAGCCGTCAAATTTCAAATTAAAAACATTAACGGCTTTATCGAGTTTCAAACCTCCGCGTGAAACGAATTTAAGCGTTTCTCCGCGGATTTCTATATTTGCTTCTTCATCAAATACGGAACCCGCTTTATCTTCTTTCTGAGAATCGACATAAACAATACCGCTCATTATAAGAGCCTTTGCCTTTTCCCTGGAAGCAGCCAGTCCTTTATTCACAAGTAATACATCGAGTCTCTCTTTCACGAAAGTCCCTCACCGTCCGTTAAAATCTTTTCAACAATCGAATCGGCATCAAGTCCGATTTCTTTCTTTAAAATATCTACATTGCCATGCTCAACATAAGTATCCATAATCGCTACGGATGTATGCTTGCAGAAAATACCTTCTCTTAAAAGGAATGCTCCGACTCTTTCGGAAAATCCTCCCGATAAAACATTTTCTTCCATGGTTACAATGTGTGAATGAATAGAAACAGCTTCTTTTATAAGTTCTTCATCAATGGGACTTACGAATCTGGCATTAAGTATGGACACATTCTTTCCCATCTCTTTTAATTTATCCCTTACTTCTACGGCTGTCTTAACCATACTGCCGACAGCTATAAGACATATTCCGGATTCTCTGAAAATCCATTCGGCCTGACCGTATTCTATCGGTGCCCTGAACTCAGACAAACCATCGTAAGCTTTTCCTCTCGGATATCTTATCGCAATAGGTCCGTCATACTTTAAAGCAAATTTAATCATATCCGATAATTCCCATTTGTTTTTTGGTGCAAGAACGCACATATTGGGAATTGTTGATAAATACGATAAATCAAAAATGCCCTGGTGTGTTTCTCCGTCACTTCCGACCAATCCCGCACGGTCGATACAGAATACAACATGGAGATTCTGAATGCAGACATCATGAATTATCTGATCGTATGCTCTCTGAAGGAATGACGAATAAACACATACAATGGGTTTTAATCCGCCCATCGCAAGTCCTGCGGCAAAAGTAACCGCATGCTCTTCGGCAATTCCCACATCAAAAAATCTTGTGGGATACATGCTCTTAAATCTTTTTAAACCGGTACCGTCAGGCATTGCCGCCGTAATGGCAACAACATCCGAATCTCTTTCACCCATTTTACACATAACGGTTGAGAAAACATCAGTGTAATCGGGAGACATTTTTTTATTCTTCGGTAATCCTGTTTCTATGTCAAAAGGTTCAGCTCCGTGAAATCTTGCAGGATGTCTTTCTGCAGGAAGAAAACCTTTTCCTTTCTTTGTAAGAACATGAACAAGCACGGGAGTTTTGCATCTTTTTGCTTCATTAAGAACCCTAACCATTGCATTTATGTCATGTCCGTCAACGGGGCCTAAATAAGTAAGTCCCATCTCTTCAAAATACATGCCGGGAATAACAAAGGATTTAATGGAACTCTTGGCCTTTGAAATCTTGTAAATCATGTCGTTGCCTTTTGCAACCTTGCCGAGTTTTTCTTTAACGCCTTCTTTTAATTCGAGGTATCTTTCCGATGTTCTGACATTATTAAGATACTGGCTCACACCGCCGACATTTTCGGATATCGACATGTTGTTGTCATTAAGAACAACGATGAGTTTTGTATTGGCTTTTCCCGCATTGTTTAATGCTTCATAAGCCATTCCGCCTGTTAAAGCACCGTCGCCGATAACGGAAACAATCGTATTGTTTTCACCGGCCATTGTACGTGCAACGGCCATACCGAGTCCTGCAGAAATGGATGTCGAGGAATGTCCGGTATTGAAAGCATCGCAGTCACTCTCGCAGGTCTTGGGAAATCCCGCCATACCGCCGAATTTTCTGAGCTGTGAGAATCCTTCTTTTCTTCCCGTAAGAATCTTATGCGTATAGCTCTGGTGTCCGACGTCCCAGATGATTTTATCCTGCGGCAGATTAAGAACAAGATGAAGAGCCATTGTAAGCTCAACAGTACCTAAATTGGCACCGAGATGCCCTCCTGTTTCGGAGATTGACTCTATAAGAAATTCTCTTATCTCATCCGCAAGATCATAAAGATTGTTCTTGTTTATTTTCTTTATATCGTTAGGTTTGTTAATCTTCTCTAAATACATTTATTTATTCCTTGTTACAAGATAACTGATAATTTCGGCAAGAAATGTGTCTTTGCCGTTTAATTCATCAAGAATGCTTATTGCTTTTTCAGACATTTCCTTCTGATCTTTCATGCTGACATCGATGCCTTTTAAAGTAACGTAAGTAACTTTTTCGTTCAAAGCATCGCTGCCGACATTTTTACCGAGTATTTCGGAATTGCCGATTACATCGAGAATATCGTCCTGAATCTGGAATGCAAGTCCGACATTCTCTCCGATTTCTTCAATCTTTTTAACGCTCTCTTCATCCGCACCTGCCATAACGGCACCGATCATAAGCGAAGCTTCGATTAAAGCTGCGGTTTTATTCTTGTGAATAAAAAG
>JAEEGL010972835.1_pt1 | contig 15864 bp, 16 predicted proteins | sample 9134231 | NCBI WGS metagenome assembly JAEEGL01 (sample SAMN16246548, study PRJNA631951) | gut metagenome | biome: gut microbiome; feature: rumen; material: fiber-attached | host: Bos | place: Iran: Karaj | collected 2018-10
ACTTTTGAGGATATAGGAATTGATGAAAATAAATTATTTAAAGATATTAAAGAAATCAAACATAGTGCTGATTTTACAAATGCTAAAGTAACAAACCTTGGTAATCTTGAAAAAATAGGCGGTTCTGCTGATTTTTCTTCTTCGCAGCAGATAAATCTTTGTAAACTTAAATCTATAGAAGGTTTTGCTTCTTTCAGAAATTCTAAAATAATAAATCTTGGTAATCTGGAAATTATCAAAAAAAATGCTGATTTCAGAGATTCGCAAATCGCAAATACCGGTAAGCTTAAATATATCGGAGGAGATGCTTATTTCTCAAATTCCAAAATAACAAACCTCGGTAATCTTGAAAACATCGAAGGAAATGCTGATTTCAGAAATTCACAGGTAACAAACCTGCAAAATCTTAAAAATATCGGAAAAAATGCTGATTTCCGCTATTCGAATATGACAGATCTGGCGAAATTGAAAAACATAGGAGAAGATGCATACTTTTCCTTCTCCCAGATAACAAACCTCGGAAATCTTGAAAGTATAGGCGGTGATGCTTTCTTTAAAAAATCACAAATAACAAATCTGTTTAATCTGAAGACTATTGGCAGTAATGCTGATTTCTGCGATTCAAAAGTAACCAATCTCAGCAATCTTGAAAAAATTTCCGGCAGTGCATACTTTAGTAATTCCAAAATACAGACACTTGGTAATTTGCAGAGAATAGGAAAAAATGCGGATTTTAGAGAATCTAAAGTAATTGATCTCGGTAAGCTTCAAAGTATCGGCAATTGTGCTGATTTTCGTGATTCTTTAATAAATTCTCTCGGCAATCTTCAGACTATAGGCGGGAGTGCCTATTTTAGTTTCTCATCAGTTTCAGATCTTTCCGACCTTGAGAAAATAGGCGGAAATGCTGATTTTAGATATTCAAGAATAACAGATATAAGAAATCTTAAAAGTATTGGCGGAAATGCATACTGTGAAGAATACAAGACCAAACTTAATGACCAGCTGAAAAGTATTACGGCGGGAAAAGTATCACAATATATTTGTGATTAAGTATTTTAATTTAATTCATTTGCACAGAAGTTGCCTGTTCCGTCGTTTAACGGGTCTTTATCCTGTCCTTTTTCGTAATATTCTTGTATCATCTTAATTTGAGAGTCGGAGCAAAAACTGTTATCGCCAAAATTTGCCTTTTCAAAACATTCTTCGGTTACTCCCATATTTTTAAGAGTACGGGGAAAACAATCCTGCGTATAGACAGGTTCAAGAATATCATCATAGGTTTCTTCTTTTTGTAAATTCCAAATTAAAAAACCGCCCGAAATCAATAAAATAATAACAATCAGGAATATTACATTTTTCATTTGAAAAACCTTCTTCTTCACTAATATAATACTAATTAATTTGATATTGGGCTATAATTTTTTTATGAATAACTGCAAAAGTTTCAAACCGTCTATAAATAAAAATTCCAAAATCCTGATTTTAGGCTCGATGCCCGGGGTAAAATCCCTGGAAGAACAACAATATTATGCTCACCCTCAGAACCGTTTTTGGAAAGTAATGGCATATTTGTGTGACGTTCCGAATTTGCACGAATACAGTTATTCCGAGAAACTTAATACTCTGCTTCAAAATAAAATTGCACTGTGGGATACAATAAAAACCTGCAAAAGAGAGGGAAGTCTGGACTCCGATATATTAAACGAAACCCCTAATGATATAAGAGGGTTACTGAAAAAATACCCTAACATAGAGAAAATATATTTAAACGGGAATAAATCTTTTTCGGCATTTACAAAATATTTCCCCGATTTACAAAAAAAATATTATTGCAGGAAATTGCCCTCCACAAGCCCTGCAAATGCAAGGTATTCTCTTGATAAGTTAATAAAAGAGTGGGAAATAATTAATAATTGAAATTAATTATATTTATTCTGTGTTTTTGTAATATCGTTATCACAATAATAGAAGAAGGCTTCCACACTCGTATTTAATGTGTTTAAAAGATTTTTCATTTCTTCTTCGCTGAAGTTTTGCAATACATAATCTTCCGACTTCATATAAGGAGGCTGGGGACCAATTCCTATTTTTAATCTGCCGAATTCCTGCGTACCTGCGTGGTTAATAATGGATTTAATTCCGTTATGGCCGCCGTCAGAACCTTTCGGTCTGAATCTTATTTTGCCTAAATCAAGCGAAATATCGTCATAAACTACAAATAAAGTATTAATATCTATTTTATAAAAATTTTTTAATGCACTAAGTGCTTCACCCGATAAATTCATATAGGTTTGGGGTTTAACTATCCATACCGCTTCATTTTTATAGACGGTTTTTGCTATATGTGCTTTAAATTTCGGTTCAACGGAAAAATCGGCATTAAGTTTTTGTGCGAGTACATCAGCAAACATAAAACCTGCATTATGCCTTGTGCGTGAATATTTTTCTCCGGGATTTCCCAAACACATTACGAGTTTCATATTTGATTACCTCATTATAAATTATCCGTGTTTTTATTCTACTTACCAATTAAAAACACATTGATATGTTTAATTATATATAAAAAACAGGAGAAAAATATGATAAATCAAAAAGATTCAATAATAAAAATGAAAAGCAGCGAAATGCTTTATAATTTTCTGGAAAAAACAAATTTACATAAGAAAGATTTTGCGGAAATGATAGGGGTTACTCTGTCTTATGTTTACAATTTGATTGATGAAACAATCCCTTTCTCAACGAGAAGTACGACCTTAGAACGTATTGCAACTGTTATGGATATAGCTCCCGAAGACTTCAGCGAGTATAAAATTCCGCAAGATCCTATATTGATTGACGAAACAACAGAATTTATAAAAAATAAGTTAAAAGAGAAAAAAATAAGTACAGTTCAGTTTTTAAAAGCTTTCCCCAGAAAACAAAGGCTTGAAATCGTTGATATATTAAGAGGCGCCCGTCCCTTACCTTTAGACTGGCAGGAAGTCAGTATTATTGCTCAAATTTTGGATATAGATAAAGAAGAAATGTATCAGTATTGGGAAATGAGGTTCAAGCAACTTCTGAAAACAGCTGGATTCAATCTTGAAGTAAATCAAGAACTTTCAAAAAGTATTTTTGACTGCGCAAGAAACTATATTTACAAAGACTCAAAATGACTTAAACTTTTACGGGAGTAACAATAATTTCAACGTCTTTAGGTGATTTCATTGTTTTTTCATCATATATAATCTTTATCAGCTGGTAGGAGTGGGGTATATCCTTAAAGGCAGGAGCCGATATATGCCTTACTCCTCTTTCGTCTGTCTGTACAGCCTCCTGATGATAATGTCCCGAAGAAATCAGTAAAACATTATCGTGCTTTTTGAGCATATTACTGTATTTTTCGGTATTTAACATAGATAATTTGTATTCAACTCTGGGCGGTACAAGAGGGCTGTGATGAAAGATAAGAAATAACTTTTTCGGGTATTTTGTTAAAAGATTATCAAGCCATTCTATTTGTTCGTCCGAAATTTCACCGTGCTTTGAAGGTGCAAAATCGGGATTATCATCAAGTACAACACATACGAAATTGCTGTCAGGCTTGAAATAATAATATTTTTCCTTATCTCTTTGATTGCGGTTAAAGGTTGTTACAATATCCAGATAAATGTCTTTTTCGATGCCGCTTAATTTGTGCGCATCATTTTTCCCGAGAACCACATAATAAGGCGTTTTTATGGAGTGAATATCTCTCATAAAGCCTATTACATTTTCTTCCTTTGATTTATCTACGTTGTCGCCTAAAAAGACAACAAAATCAAGATTCCTTTTCTTTAAGGAAAGCGAAAGAAAATATAAATATCTGTCCATTGCGGTATCTTCCAGTGTATAATGGACATCACTAACCTGCGCAAATTCAAGAACATCTGCAACGGAAACGTTTTGCACTAATAAAAATGCAAAACAAATAAAGAAAAACTTTTTTAAAAATTTATGCATTCTTGCATCTTTTCTGTATAGATTTCTGTACGGTTAATGCCTGTTCCAAATCCTTCTTACTGATAACCTTCATTGCAAGGAAGATTTCCCCCATAGGCATTTTTTTGAATCTCTGGATATCCAGTACCATAGATAAATGAAACAAATTTATCTTGCCTGCCTCGAGAAGGATTTCACCGAGCCTGTAGCAAGATACATCTGTCCAATCGTCTATGTTATAAAGATTCTTCATACTGAAATTATATTAAAAAAAGTTTTTTTTATCAATTAATACGTACAAAAATTCACAATTATGCAAAGACAATAGTGAACTTTTGATAAAATTTATTTTTATTATCCTAAAATATACAAATTTTTGCCGAGAACACTATTACGCTGTTCAGGTGCTTGGTTTCTGGCATCAATTGCATCTAAACGGGCAACTATACCTTCGTTTTCGAACGATACTCTTTGAGTTTGACCGAGTCCTGATGAGGCTGCACCGCCATCAACAGCACCTTTTGCACCAACCGCAAAGATATTATCTTCTTTGGGCTGACTTACAAAACTTTGCTGCTGTCCTGTTGCTGCGCCTGCAAAAGCTCCTGAAAATATTTGTCTGTATTCAATAGGATTCATTCCCATGTGATTATACTCCTGCTTATATAAATAAAGTATTTAAAACTCAAAAAATTGCTCAATTTTTTAAAAAATTTACAAATGTAACAAATATAATTTAATATTTAAAGAATAAAATTTTTCTTGAAAATAAAAATTTATATGATTTAATAAACAAGTAAGCCTCGATTATATAAGATAGTTGAGGAAATGAGCAAGCCTCGGTAGCTCAGCTGCCTGTCAGACATTTTACGAAGTAAAATTCTGACAAAACGATAGATTAAGCTCTATCTGGCTGAGGGGATTGAGGAAAAACAAATTAAGCCTCGGTAGCTCAGCTGGATAGAGCAACTGCCTTCTAAGCAGTGGGTCAGGCGTTCGAATCGCCTCCGGGGTATTTTTTATGCTTATTTTTATTAATTTTTAAGGCGATATCGACCGCACAGAATTTTGCAGAAAGTCAAAATTCTGTCGTTCAGCCATTCGGCATACTTATCCTCTAAGGCTCGGATTTCATATCCTCGCCAAGAGTCTAAGCAGAGTCGCCTCCATAGGTATTTTTTATTGATTTTGTGTAGAGTGATGACACGAAGTGTCAAACTCGAAGTGGCACGGAGCATAGTGAATGACAGGTTTTCGTGAAGGAAATTCCAAGACAATCGCCTCTGTTTTTTTTATCGTGTTAACTCTCTTTTTTTACATTTTTTTATTCTTTATTTTCTTCTTCCCAGGAGATTCCCCAATTTCCATCTACAATTCCAATTCTTTTTGCGTTAACCAAACCTTTTTCAAAAAACGTTATTGAAACTTGTTCTTTTTTTAACACCAACAATATACCTAATTTATACTTATATTTAGCCTTTTTACAAGTTAAATATGTTAATTTTCTTGTATCTTTTTCTATACAATCATTCTTCTTTGCTTCAAGTACAAACAAATTGTCATCATTTCCTCCTCTTTTGTGAAAGATGATATCAGGTCTTCTTTTTTTATCTGTCTTAAAGAAAATATTCTTCCTACATATACAATTTTGGCAAGATTCTTCTTGTGAATTTCTACGTGAACATTCATCATATAATACTTTTTGTTCATTTAAGTTTCTGTTGTATTCAACATCTATGCTATAATTACTAATATCCTGTATGTTTTTTTCAATATAATGAGCTATTCTATGTGTCTCAGCCTGTTCATGTACAGTATTTTCTATAAGATAATTGTCGTTTTTATAAAAATCTTCTATGCTCTCTTTTAGTATTTTCTTAAGTTCTTCTATATCAAACATATATTTACAAATCTAATTTTCTACCTTTTTTAGGGTCATAATAAAGTTTTGAAAAATTTATGTTATTTTCTTCATCTTCATTATTATATTCTTCATCATCATAATCTTCGGATTCATCCAATAATCTATTATATAGTTCTTCTATATCGTTTACAGTATCACTATCTATAGTGTTGTATTTATCACTATTATTAAGTATAAATTTACAATCTGTTTTGGCTTTTTCATATTCTTCTATTTTAAAATAGCATACTGCTCTATGATAATAAAAAAGTGGTTTTGCAGAATCTAGTTCAATAGTTTTTGTTAAATCATCAATGGCTTTTTCATATTTTTCTATTGCAAAATAGCAATTTGCTCTACGACTATAATAATCTGCATTTTCAGGTTCTAATTCTAGTGCCTTTGAAAAATCAGTTATTGCCATTTTATATTTTTTTATTATTTCATAGCAGTTACCTCTAAGCAAATAATATATTTTATTATTATGATTTAATGCTATAACTCTTGTATAATCTGTTATAGCATTTTCATATTGATTGGTTCTCGCATAGCAATTAGCTCTATTATAATAAGAATTTTCATTATTCGGATTTAATTTAATATTATTTGTATAATTAGCATTGAACTGTTCTAATTCAATTGCTTTTGTATAATCAATTATAGCTTTTTCATATTCTTTTAATTGCATATAGTAACTGGCTCTATTACTATAATGAATTTGATTATTAGGATCAAGTTCGATAGCTCTTGTATCATCTGAAATAGCATCTTCATATTGTTCTATTTTTCCATAACAATTTGCTCTCTTATTAAGATATTTTATATTATAAGGATCTAATATAAGCGCTTCTGTATAATCTTTAATAGCCATACTATAATTTTTGTTAAATTCGTAACAGATTCCTCTTTTGCACAAAAATGTTGCCAACTTAGTATTTGAACAAAATATAGAATTATATCCTTTTTCTATTTCTTTTGTAAAATACTTTATTTGCTCACTGTAATCATTGTCTTTTGTCATATTTTCTTCCTAAAAATCAATATTCCTGCCACCACGTGTTTTCTTAAGGTCTTGTTCATTATCTTGCACATTAAATCTATCATTTTTAGAAGTCGCAGCAACGGCTCTAATATTTGCCCATTGTCTTATTTCTTCTATTTGTTCAGCCTGCGTTACAGACAATGGTACAGTATTTTCTATTGCTCTTAGTAAATCATCTTTATGTAGTTTTCTATCCTCAGCAAAAGCATCAAATACTGCAGATATAACTACTTGTTCAATTTCTGAACCTACAAAGCCTTCAGTTTTTTCTACAAGGTCATTGATAAGAATATCTGTTACGGAAAAACTTTCGGATATACTGCCTTTAAGCATTTTATTAAGGTGAAGTCTAAATATAACCTCTCTTTCTTTTTGTGTTGGGATATCAACAAAAAATATTTCATCAAATCTACCCTTACGCATAAATTCAGGAGGTAATAAGTTAATATTATTTGCAGTAGCTATAACAAATACAGGTTTTGTTTTTTCTTGCATCCATGTTAAAAATGTTCCAAACACTCTTTTCCCTATTGATGAACCATTTTCTGTATCAAAGCCTTTTTCTATTTCATCTATCCATAAAATGCTGGGTGCTACTGCTTCAGCAGTTTTAATAACTTTTCTGATATTTTCTTCAGAACCTCCAACCCATTTATCAAATATTTTCCCTGCATCAAGTCTTAATAATGGCAATTTCCACAGACTGCTCATCGCTTTTGCTGTCATTGACTTTCCGCACCCAGGGACACCTGTAATTAATACACCTTTAGGGGCAGGTAAATTATAGTCTTTTTGAGCTTTATCAAGCCAAGAATTATTACGTTTAATCAGCCAATGTTTAAGATTTTGCAATCCACCAATATCATCAATACTTAAATCTGATTTTATAAACTCTAAAATTCCTGTTTTCTTAATAACTTGACATTTTTCATCCATTATAATGTCAAGTTCATCAATCGTAAGCCGTTTTCTTTCAACCATAGCTCGAGCAAAAGCATTTTCTGCTTCCTGCAAGGTCAATCCTTGTGCGGTTTTTGCAAAAATATTTTTTTCTTCTTCTGTAAGTTTGCAAGAATTACCTAAATTTGTTTCAATTATTGAGTTTAATAATTCTTTTATTTCCTTTACATTTGGTAAATCGAAATCAACTACCGTTACATCTTTTTGCAAATCCAACGGTAATTTTAATTCAGGTGCAATTAAAATTACATTTTTCTTAAATTCAGAAAATTTAAGAATATTTGCAGTATCTCTTAATGTACGTTGTGTTAATGGATCTTCAATATGAGAATGTATGTCTTTAATAATAAGAATGGCATCTTCTTCAATTTCATTATTGAAGTAATTTAAGGCATCATCAATATCATTACATTCATTGACTGATTTATTTGTATCTATATTAACAAGTCCTGTTGTCATACTCCATATATATACAACCCTATCTGTTTTTATAATTTTTTTATTGTGGCATATATTTGTAATCATATCTATTACACGATTTTCTTCCCAAGATTCTACATACATAATAGGAAATTTTGCTTTAAGTAGATTCGCTATATGTTGTTCTGTCTTTTGCGTACCTTCCATACACTATTCCTTCGCTTTTTATTTGCCATTCTCCCCTTTTATAATAGCATGATTATTAGTTAAAGTATATGTTTTCGTATGTTTTAAATGATATATTTTAAAGTGGAATATTATAAATTAGTAAACTTAAAATACATTTTCAAGTAACCAAATTCTGAACTTGTCGCCTCCATAGGTATTTTTTATTGATTTTGTGTAGAGTGATGACACGAAGTGTCAAACTCGAAGTGGCACGGAGCATAGTGAATGACAGGTTTTCGTGAAGGGAATTCCAAGACAGCGGAATTTCCGTAGAGTGGAGTCGACCGAAGGGAGCGAACTCGAAGTAACCGAAAACCGAAATGAACGACAATGAAATGAAGTGAATGACAGGTTTTCGTGAAGGGAATTCCAAGACAATCGTTTTCGGTATCTTTCATAAGAATGACAAATTAAAGTAAAAAATATATAATACATCTATGCTGGGAATAGTTTTTTTATTTGTTTATATTGTTATAACAACAATATATTTATTAAATATCGGTTGGAATCCTATTGTAAATGATGGTGCATTCTATTATACACATTTGCCGTCATTTTTTATATATCACGATTTAGACCTGAATTTTTTGCCAAATTATATAGAGGCAGAACATATAAAATTATATTATGTATATGGATATATTAAATATCCTATTGGATGTGCTTATCTTCAAACACCGTTTTTTTTAATTGCACATTTTTTTGCATTAATGATAAACGAAAATATGGCAAACGGATATTCATTTATATATAAATTATTTATGGAAATATCAAGTATTTTTTTCTGGCTGATAGGAGTGATATTAAATTATAAAATACTTAAAAATTTTATTAAAGATAAAAATATTCAATTAACGATAATAGCTATAACTCTGGGTAGCGGGTTATATTATTATACTTGTTTTGAATCTACTATGAGCCATGTATATTCTTATTTTGCAGTTACTTTATTTATTTATATTGTAATAAAAATTGAATCTCATACATTTAAAAATAAAAAAGATTATTTTTTACTGGGGCTTAGTCTTGGTCTTGCTGTTGCGATAAGAAATATTAATATAATAATGATAATTTTTTATTTGTTATATAAAATCCATAATGTTAAGGATTTGAAAATCAAAATTATTGATTTTTTAAAGATAAAAAATTTGTTTTGCTTTTTATTCGGTTTTATTATTCTTATGTTTCCGCAAATGCTATATTGGTATAACAGAACGGGACATTGGATTATTAATTCATATCATCCGGAATATTATATCAAAAGATACGAAAATATTTTAAATCCTTGTGATGAGGATTATTTCCATTTTAATAATCCTAAAATATTTCTATCTCTTTTCTCTTTGCACAAAGGTCTTTTTGTATATTATCCGGCCTTATTGTATTCAATATTAGGTTTAAAAAGCTATAGAAAGTTTTTCCCAAATTTAAAATTTGCATTACCGGTATTACTTCTTATAATAATTTATGTTTATTCAAGTTGGGAATGTTGGGATTCCGGTGCAGCATTTGGTCTGAGATATTATGTTGATTATTTGTGTTTGTTTTCAATTTTAATAGCTTCTTTTTTGGAAGATATATCATTAAAATCAACGAAACTATATAATATTAGTATTTTTGTATTATTTTTATTAATTATAATTACGCTTATATTCTGTTATCTTGTTAATAACGTAGGTAATTTGGATAATTATTTCAAAGAATGTTTCGATTCTTTTCATTTTATTAATAAGTAATTTATTTTCTTGATTAGGAAATTAAGCAGTTTACCCTACAAATCTTTATCTTTTTTCTCCTTTTTAAGTTTCTTATTCTCTTGTTTCCGTAATTTCTTTTGCATCTTTTCTTTCTGCCAAGGGTCATTATTTGGATTTACCCAATTTTGACTTGTAAAATAAAAGCTTGGACAATCATTACCTTCATATTGCCAAGAAATTACGGTATTATGCTTATTAATTTCTAAAATTCTTGTACAATATTCTTGAGTTATAGTTCCTATATAAGCGGAATTCTGTACATATTGAGGGTTATTTTTTCTATACCAGTATAATAACTTATGACCGGCAATAGATTTTTCTTCACTGGGATATCCCCAATATTTCAAGACTGTATCAATATTTTCACCTTTCCAACTATCCATTACTTTATCCATGGTTGCATTTGCATAAACACCGTTTTGGAAGATGAAAAGTATAAACAAGCTTGCAAGTATTTTCTTCATATTACTCCCCCCTTTCTTTATATTAGCATAATTTTATCTTAAATTATATATTTCCTATATATTTTCTCCAAATTATAAACTATATTTGAACCCTGGCAACCCGCGGTAAATAAAAAGAACAGGAAAATATCCTGTTCTTTTTTTTTACTATTGTTATTTTTTAGGGTTTATTGGTCTTGGGAAATTATTTCCAACCATCTCTGGGTTAAGTGCTGCTTCTATTGAATCTACCATTCCTTTATAAAACTCCATTTCTTCTTGTGTTACAGGTAAGCGATGGTCTAGTTTATTTCGAATAGCTTCCATTCGATCCAGCAAATTTCTCATTTTCTCTGCATCAGTAAGACGTTTTGGGTCTTCGCTTTTGCTTACTTCTTTATTAACGGGTTCGGGTGATTTTTTGTTACCAAAACTTACTTTTGGTAAAATACTACAGTTAATCTTGTTTATCATATAAATCCTTTCTTAAATATTTTCACATTTCGAATAAAAATAAGCAAATAATAAAATTGCTAATTTTAATTTTAGTATTAAGAATCTTTAAGCCATATTTTTCGTTTATATATTATTCAAATAATCAGGTTTTAAACTTGTCAAATTCAGATTATGTTATTTTTATTAATTTCGCAAGGTTATAGTTCCGCACTTCTTGCGGAAAAATAGTAAATGCATTTATTTACTGCTTTTAATCTTTATTCTTATACCCAGAATTGTATAAATTTTCTTTTCCCCAACTTTTTTTATTGAGAAAAGTTTTTCTAAATTATTATTGTACAGATAATTTATTTTTTCTATTTTATAAGATAATTTTTTATAATATTTAAAAACATTTTCAAGCTGAACATCATTTTGACCATTAAGTACATTTTGGTGATATAAGCTGACTTCCTGACTCTTATCAATATATTTAAGCTTCGGTTTCCCTTTAACAATATTTATTTTTCTGTTGTTCAAAACACACATTGCCCAAAACCAAATATCATCATTGGACGGGCATAAACTCATAAATAAATCTTCTCTTAAAATATCTTTATAGAAGCACTTAGGAGGATATAACACTCCTCCGACTCCTGTAAAAAAGATATTAAAAGACGGCTTTGTTTTTGTAATATTCCATCTCCATTTATTATAAGGAAGTAATTTTTTATCAAAAACTATGTAATGTGCTCTGTGACACTGAATAAATTCAGGGTTTTGGGTATAAGCATCATATAATTCTTTCAGCATATTTTCATCATATAAGATGTCATCATCTGCGGTAACAATTATATAATCAGGATATTCTGCCAACGCAGGTATAAGTTTCTTATAGGATTTTATATCTTTACACCATTTAATTGTTAATCCTTCATTGGTTAAATTCAGTAATTCCACAGGTAAGTCTTTTTCTCTGTTCGGAAACTGCTCTTTGCCCAGCCAAAGAATTATCTTATCCGCTTTCATAGATTGTTGTAACAGTGTCTTTATTGCCTTGCTGACGGTATTTATCCTCGGCGGATAAGATGTTAACGAAATAATTATTCCTGTAATGTGCTTACTTTATAATAAATTCATCTATCCTTATTTTGTATTTTTTTACTGTATTATATTAAGCAAAATTTTTAATATATTCAAGCAGTATTTGAACTGACCGCATCAGAAACCTGTCAATACCCAAGGTATTTTTAATGAAATAATGAAATTATCTCTGTGTTACAATAAAAAACGAGAAGGCAGGAGATAATGTTAAGGGCTGCACAAAAAATAAGCGGATTTTTATCCTCTAAAACATCAATTTTTATAATTATAATTGCAATTATTACATATTTTGTTCCTGATATTTTTATGTGGGTGCAGGGTGATACCCAAACCGTTATTTTAGGGGTAATAATGCTTACAATGGGTATGACATTATCTCTAAAGGATTTTCAAATACTTTTAAAACGTCCTTGTGATATCGGTATCGGTACATTTGCCCAGTACTTTTTTATGCCTATAATCGCAATCAGTTTGGTTCATTTACTGCATTTACCCAAAGAAATTGCAATCGGGTTAATTTTGGTCGGATGCTGCCCCGGCGGGGTTTCATCTAACATTATGTCATTTTTGTGTAAAGGTGATGTCGCTTTTTCTGTCGGTATGACAGCGGTATCAACCTTATTGGCGCCGATTATGACTCCTGCATTGGTATATTTTTTAGCAAAAGAGTCTGTTAATGTAGATGTTATAGGTATGTTTAAGTCAGTATTAATTGTAACAATTTTACCGGTAATAACAGGTGTTACTTTAAATTATTTATTCAGAAAAAATGAAAAGTATCCTGAAATTTGTAAGGTTATGCCCGGACTTTCAGTAATAGGATTGGCTTGTATCGTAGGAGGAGTAGTTTCTCATTTTGGCAGTGCGTTTATAAAATCCGGAGTTGTCATTTTTATTGCCGAATTTTGTCACAATCTGTTCGGATATATAGCCGGTTGGGTTATAGGTGTAATTTCTAAGATGCCGGAAGCAAAAAAGAGAACCATATCAATAGAAGTCGGTATGCAAAATGCGGGTTTGGCAACCGTTTTGGCTACAAAACACTTTGCTTTAATCCCAGAAGCTGCAATTATTTCCGCAGTTTCCTGCGTATGGCATTCAATATCAGGTACGATTTTGGCAAACTTGTTTGTACTGAAAGACAAATTTGTAAAGTCATAATTAAATATCATTCTGATAAAAAAGACGGATAATATAAATCCGTCTTTTTTGTTGATTTTCAGATTTTCAAAGTTAGTTATTTAGGGATTTTCCGGAGGATATACAAAATGTCCTATTGTTCCCAAAAGAGAACCGTCAAACTGAGCAGATTTGCCGATATGAAAATTACTGAAGTCTGTTATTTTGGAATTTCTAAAATTAGCATTTCCGTTGATTTTAAGATTTCCGATATTCGTTATTTCCGAATTTCTGAAGTCTGCATCTCCTTTGATTCTTTTTAGATTACCGAGGCTTGTTACCTTTGAATTTCTAAAATCAGCATTTCCCTCTATAAGTTCAAGCTGCCCCAAATCTGTTACTGCGGAATTTCTGAAATCGGCATTTCCTTTGATTTCTTTAACCTTTTTGAATAATTCTTTCTCGTTAATTCCCAAATCATCAAAGGTACATATATCAGCCGGTTGATGATAACCGCTTATAGAGAATGAGCCGTCCCTATTTTCTTCTGTATTAATTCCGCAGGCGTTTAAGGCTTTAATATAAAATTCATTTGGTTTCTTTTCGTTGTATTGTCCCATCGCCTTTTTAAAATAATTAGAATAATCTTCTTTTGATATGTTTGAGCCTTCTATGTAAACATATCCTCCGACGTTTTTAAGTTTACCGAGGTTTTGAATTTCTGATTTTCTGAAATCGGCACCTTTACCGATTCTTTCAAGTCTGCCGAGGTTTGTTACCTTTGAATTCCTGAAATCAGCAAATCCTCCGATAGTTTCAAGATTTTTAAATTCTGTTACCGAAGAATTTTCAAAAACGGCATTATTTTGAATTTCTGTAATATTCTCGAATAACATATTTTCATCAAATCCTAAATCTTCAAAAGTAAATTTATCGGTTGGCTGCTTGTATTCGCTGATAATTAAATGTTTTTCTCCGTCTTTTTTTGTTTTAATACCGAAAGCACTATATATTTCTGCATTTAAAACCCTTTGAAGATATTTTAAATATTCTTCTTTTGGTATATTAGAATCTTTTATACAGACATTTCCTCCGATTTTTCTAAGTTTGCCAAGGTCTGCTAAATCTGAATATTTGAAATAAGCATTTCCTCCGATAGTTTCAAGATTACCGAGGTTGGATACTTTAGAATTTTCAAAATCGGCATCTCCTCCGATAGTTTCAAGATTACCCAGGTTTGTTATTTTTGAATAACCAAAAACAGCATTTCCGCCGATTTCTTTGAGATTACCCAAGTCTGATATTCTTGAATTCTGGAAATAAGCATCTGCTCCGATAGTCTGTAAATTAGCAAGACCGGCTATTTTGGTACGGTTAAAATCGGCATTTCGTGCGATTCTTTCAAGTTTACCGATATATCTTATTTCAGAACCCGAGAAATCGGCATTTCCGTTGATATTTTTAAGATTAGCAAGGCTTGTTATCCTGGAATTTCTAAAATCAGCGTTTCCTCCGATAGTTTCAAGTTTACCAAGGTCTGTTGCTTCAGTATTTATGAAATAAGCATTTCCTCCGATTGTTTGCAAATTACCGAAGTTATTAATTTCAGTGTTGTTGAAATTCGCATTCCAGCCGATTTTTTCAAGTGCTCCGAGGTCTGTTATATGGGAGTTTGAAAAATCAGCACTTCCGTCTATTCTTTTAACATTTTTAAGACTTGTTATCTTAGAATTTGTGAAATCGGCACTTCCTTCAATTCTTTTAAGATTGCGGAGGTCTGCTATTTCTGAATTTTTAAAATTGGCGCCGCCCCAGATAAATTGAAGACTTCCGAGATTTGTTGCTTTAGAATTTTCAAAATTGCTGTAGCCTCTGATTTCTTTAATATCTTTCAACAGCTTATCTTCATTAATTCCCAGTTCATCAAAGGTCAGATTTTTGCCGGGCTGATTATAGTTATCAACAATTAAAAGCCCGTCATCATCAGTAGTTGCTTTAATTCCGATGGCATTAAATAATTGTTTGGTTGTACAGGTTTTTAAATCTGTTTCCTGATTTTTAAGCTTGTCTTTAATTGTTTTAATTTCTATTGCCTTATCTGATGATTTTGCTGTACCGCTGAAGGATACGGAATCAAAAGGCATAGGTTTTGTCTTATAAGTGCTGTTTTTTATAAAATTATTTCTTGTAAAAATATTGTTTACTGCACCAATTTTCATACTTCTTTCTCCCTTAATACATACAAAAATACAAAAACCCGAATTAAATAATTTTGCCGAAAACAATAGTATTTGTTAATAAATTTTAAGACGGGTTTATAATATATTTAAAAGAACATATTTTAGACTTAATAGAACTTAATAATTAAAGAAAAATAAGCAATTTTTTACTTTTTGGACATTTATTGGGGATATAAAAAGTGTTCTCAGTAAGAAAGGGTTTATTTATGGAAAGTATCAAAAATCATGGGCAAAAGTATCAAAAACCAAG
>JAEEGL011098849.1_pt1 | contig 15864 bp, 15 predicted proteins | sample 9134231 | NCBI WGS metagenome assembly JAEEGL01 (sample SAMN16246548, study PRJNA631951) | gut metagenome | biome: gut microbiome; feature: rumen; material: fiber-attached | host: Bos | place: Iran: Karaj | collected 2018-10
CATCGCCGGTGCAAAGCAGCACCACATGCGGCCTGTCATACACCGGAACTGCCGTACTGCCAATGCTTGCCAGAACACCCAATGCCGCACTGCCCAGGCGGGTGCCTTTTCTGAGAAGAACAGCCCCTTGCGTGACATCCTCACCAGCGCGTACCACATTCATTCCGGAAGCGACCGATACATAGATTTCCACCTGCTCCATACCTTCATCGGTATCTTCCTGCCGTATGACGCAGTCGCAGCACGCCGGCACAGGGGCGCCGGTCATGATGCGGAGCGCTTCCCCTCTGGTAAGGGTAAAATGCTCAGTACAGCCTGCATCGGCTTCCCCGATCACCCGCAGATGAACCGGATGTTCCCTTGAGGCAGTGGCAATATCTGCACTGCACAGCGCATATCCGTCCAGCGGCGAACGGTCAAAGGGAGGTACCGGCATCGGAGAAACGATGTCCTCCGACAAAACACGGCCAAGGGCTTTTTCCAGGGCAACGATCTCTGTTCTGCTGACAGGCAGCGCGTGCTTAAGCAGCAGTTCCAGGGCACTCTCAGGGGTTTGCATAGAAGGCCTCCTTGTTCTTTACAGCAAATGGGTTCACAGGTATAATCCTTTCAGACCGGAATGGATCAGGAGGAAGAGGCATGAAGATTGTTACACTGATCGGTGTAAGGGGATCCGGAAAAACAACAACCGTCACACAGCTGATCAAAGCCATCCGCGCACGCGGAGAAACCGTCGGAACCTGCAAGAGCATCGGCTGTCCTGCCTTCTCCATTGATCAGAAAGGAACCAATACCCGCCGGCATATGCTGGCCGGAGCCAGCCTGGTCTGTGCGCGCGGCAAACGTGAAACTTCGTTCATTCATCCGGAGCGTCTTCCGGTTTCCCGCATACTCCAGCATTTTGAAGGCATGGACTGGGTTCTTCTGGAAGGAGATGCCCAGTCGCCTCTGCCCCGGCTGGTCGCAGCACGGGAAGAAGCCGATGCACTGGAACGCACCAATGAACACACGCTTGCTTACGTGGGGCGCATCGCATATACGGACACTCATGCACTCCCGCATCCTGTCTTTGATCCTCTGACCCAGGCCGAAGATCTTCTCCGTTATCTGGATACGCACCTTCCGGACACAGCGGTTACAGAAGCGCTTGACCAGCCACTGGACGACGGTCTGACACAGAGAAATGCATTGTTCTGCGCTGCCGGCTGCACCCATCACGGAAAGCAGGCTGTCACAGTGACCATCGGAGGAGAGGAAGTGCGCCTGACGGAAGAGCAGAAGAAAGAAATCCTTTCCTGGTTTCAAGAGGATCCAGGACTCTGTCCCTGACCATACTGTACAGGAAAATGTCCAGCGTGCATCGCAACGGATGCACGCTGTTTTTCTTTTGTCAGTCGTCCACGGCAACCATGACGGACGTTGCCTTGACCACCGCATAGGCTTCTCCGCCGACCTTCAGTCCCAATTCACGAATGGATGCCATGGAAATTGTCGCACTGACAATATTCCCTGCTCCAATATCAATTTTTACAATACCATTGACAGCACCCTCGTCAATTCCGACGATTGTGCCCTTAAACTGATTCCTGGCACTGATTTTCATCTGACCAATCTCCTTTATTTCAATGATGTTTTTTCATAGGGTAAAGAGGAAGGACATTATCCGGTGCGATACCCAGCTCATCCGGCATCCGCTGCGGTCTCCGGTCCTTTGGAAGGCGCCACCACAGGTCCTCCGTCCCCTCCTTCTGTCCGGGAATCCGGAACTGAATCACCCATTCAAACGGTTCTTCCATTTCCCGGACAAAGACAACGGGAAACCGGTTCCGGTCACTGCGCGGATGAAAATAGTGTGCACGGATACCCACCCCGCAGAGATCATCGCGCAGAAGACGTGAAGACGTCAGTCGAATTCCCCAGTCAGGGACCTCAATTTCATAATCCCCCACTTTTCGGGCAGATGCGATATTTTTGCAGCCCGTCACCACAGCTGCGAACACGCTTTCAGGATTTGCAAAGAGTTCTTTAGTGGGTCTGGGGGCATCTGCCCAGCCGTCCTCCATGACCGCAATCCGGTCGCACATCCGATAGGCTTCATCCCGGTCATGGGTCACCATCAGGACGGGACCTTCAAAAGCGGCAAGCGTTTCCCGCATCTCCAGCTGCAGGCGCAGACGGAGGTAACTGTCCAGCGCAGAGAACGGCTCGTCCATCATCAGAAGATGCGGACGGGAAACCAGGATTCTCGCCAGCGCTGTGCGCTGCTGCTGTCCGCCGGAAAGCTGGTGCGGTTTATGGTTCTCCAGCTCTTCCAACGAAAGCATGTGGATTATTTCTTCCAGTTTTTCGTATTTCAGCACACGGTCCTTTTCTCCGTGCAGACCGCACAGAATGTTCTGACGGACCGTCATATTGGGAAAAAGCGCATAGTTCTGAAACAGGTATCCTACCCGGCGCCTCTGTGGCGGAAGGTCGATTCCACGCTTCCTGTCAAACAGTGTTACACCATCCAGCTCAATGTGGCCGGAGTCAGGCCGTTCAATACCGGCAATGCACTTGAGCGTGATGCTTTTGCCGCAGCCGGAAGCTCCGAGGAGACCGGTAATCCCGGTCTCCGCATCAAAGGCCGTCCGAAGACGAAAATCCCCCATCTGTTTCTCGATGTCGACGATCAGCTTCATGCCTTCACCGCCTTTTTCTGCCTGCGCTCCAGGAGATTGACGGTCAGAAGAACCAAGGCACTGATGATCAGGTTCACAAGAACCCAGAAGAAGGCTCCCATATCATCGTTGGTACGCCAGAGCTGGTAGACCGTTGTCGAAATCGTGGCCGTCCGTCCGGGGGTATACCCGATCAGCATGGACGTCGCACCATATTCACCCAATGCCCTTGCAAAGGCAAGAACGATGCCTGCCAAAATGCCCTGGCGGCATGCAGGCATACGGATCCGCCAGAAAATATAGGTATTGGAAAGTCCAAGGGTCTGGCCTGAATAGGCCAGTGTTTCATCAAAGCTTTCGAAGGCACCTCTGGCCGTGCGGTACATCAGCGGAAATGCCACCACGAAGGCTGAAAGAACACCGCCATACCAGGTCATCACAAACCGGATTCCGAACTGCTGCAGAAAAAGACCCAGCGGACGTTTCGCGCCAAAAACCAGCAGCAGAAAGTACCCGCAGACCGTTGGCGGAAGCACCATGGGCAGGGTCAGGATAACATCCAGAATTCCCTTGATGACCCTTGGAAGCCGGGCAACATAATAGGCACAGAGGATGCCCGTAAAAAAGACCAGCACTCCTGCAATCGCTGCAATTCGCAGCGAGTTCCACAGAGGAAACAGGCTGACCGTTGACAGATATTCAAGCATGCTTGTAACTCCGTTTTTCCGGAAAGCCCCGCCAGGAAACAATCAGCCCGGCGGGGCACTGAACCGAAAGATTATTTCTGAGGAACAGGCGAGAAGCCGACGGAAGAGAAAACAGCAGAAGCCTCTTCCCCGGTCAGCCAGGTCAGGAAAGCCTGGGCAGCTTCGGGATTTTTGCTTCCTTTCAACACCGCGGCAGGATAGATCACCTGGCCGCACATTTCTGCTGTTGCCGTATCCATCACATCAAGGCCGGCGGAATAGGCATCCGTGCCGTACACAACACCGCAGTCCACGGAAGCAGCCTTCACCTGTGTTGTCACTTCCTTGACATTCGTGCCATAGGTCAGCGCACCGGCATTGGCCAGTTCCTTCTCATCCAACTCAAAATATGCCAGGATTTTCTGGGTATACTGGCCCACCGGAACATCACTGTTTCCCATGGCCATGAAGACGGTGCCGGCTTTCAGCATTTCTGCAAGCTGAGTGAAGGATTCAATCCCCTTGGGGTTGCCTTCGGGCACAACCAGTGCAACCTTGTTCTCCAGAAGATTGATGCGGGAACCTTCCAGAACAAAGTCGAGGCCTTCGGTATTCACGGATGGATCCGCCGCCTTATCCAGCTGATTCATCTGCTTCTGTCCGGCAGAAATGAAGATGTCGCACTCCGCACCTTCCTGAATCTGTGTCTTCAGCGTGCCGGACGATTCAAAGGACAGAACAATGGAGACGCCTGGGTTTGCAGACTCATACACGTTCTTCAGTTCTGTCAGTGTCTCTGTCATGGAGGCAGCAGCGAAAACAATGAGTTCCGTGCTGTTCTCCGCCATGACCGGAGCACAGAAGGCTGTCAGCGCAAGCGCCAGCGCTGTCAGCAGGGCAATGGTTTTTCTGGTGTTCATGATCAAACACCCTCCTTAAGCATCCCATCTTTCAGGGACTTTCTATATCCTGGCATGGATTTACATGCCGAAGGATCGGAAGGATTGAATCTCCACACCTTACGTTCGTCAGGTCTGCGCGCAGTCGCGCACCTCATCACGCAGCAGTCCCATGGCATGTGGAATCGCATCCATAAAAACATCCATGCTCTCCATACATGCTTTGGGACTTCCAGGGAGATTGATAATCAGCGTCTTTCCGCGGATGACAGACACGGCACGCGAAAGCATCGCATGCTTCGTGATCGCGAGAGACGCCGCCCGTATGGCTTCTGCAATGCCCGGGGCATTGCGGGTCATTACGCTCAGAGTTGCTTCAGGGGTCGTATCCCTTGGGCCGAATCCGGTTCCACCGGTCGTCAGGATCAGATCAAGCTGGAGCTGATCACAAAGCCGGATCAGCTCGGAGGCAAGCTTTTCCTGATCATCCGGGAGCAGAATCGCTTCCACAACCTCATATCCATCGGCCTTCAGACGCTCAACAATGGCTGGGCCGCTCTTGTCTTCCCGCAGTCCGGCTGCCCCTTTATCACTCAGCGTAATAACCGCTGCCTGCCAGGGACGCTGCATGGTACGATTCTCCGTTTTCATCGTAACACCCCGCTTTGTTTTCTTCTTGATGAAAGACCAGGCACCTGTATCACAATCAGGCGCATGGATGCATTTATCCACCGATTTCGTTCATATGCCGGCTCTCACGGTCTTCGACCGGCTCATTGAACCCATGGCGTTCCGGCTTTCGTTCAATCGCTGTCCGGAGCGTCTCCCGGAGCAGAAGATCATCCGCTCCGTTCCGGATCAGTGCACGAAGGTCCACGCCGGATGTGTGATTCAGACACAGTTTCAGAAGCCCGTCGGCAGTCAGGCGGACTCTGTTGCACTGTCCGCAGAATTCATGGCTCAGGGGGCTGATAAAACCTATGCTTCCCTGAAAGCCTTCCGGCCTTAAGTAGTACGCCGGGCCATATCCGCGCCGTTTCCTGTCTTCCTCCATGTTGCCAAATGCTTCTTCCATTTTCCTCCGGATTTCCTCCGTCGGAATCGGCTGCAGCGAAGCTCCACAGCCAAGCGGCATCAGCTCAATAAAGCGTATGGATACCGGACTGTTTTTTGCAAGCTCCGCCAGTTTCGGCAGTTCCTGTTCGTTCACTCCCCGCACCGGAACCACATTGATTTTCACTGACATGCCAAATTTCTGCGCTTCATCCAGAACACGCAGAGCTTTCTCAACATCACCGCCTCGGGTAATGCTCCGGTAAAGGTCCGGGTCCAGGGCGTCGAGGCTCAGATTCACTCCATTGAGACCAGCTTCACAAGCCTCCCGGATACGGCCGTCCAGGAGAAGGCCATTTGTTGTCATGGAAATCGTTTCAATTCCCGGGATATCGTGCAGCATTCGCACAAGGTCCAGACAGCCCCTGCGGGCCATCGGCTCACCACCCGTTACCCGGAGATGACGAATCCCCAATGCTGCCGCCTGACGTACAATGCGTACGATTTCCTCATAGGAGAGAATATCGGTATGCTGGATATCCGGAACACCGTTTTCCGGCATGCAGTAAATACAGCGAAGGTTGCAGCGGTCTGTAATCGAAATTCTGAGATAATCGATTTCTCTGCCGAAATGGTCAAGCACGGATATTTCCTCCATCGGGTTCATTGATGAATAAACCGCTTTTGCCTCCGGATTTGCGTGCAAGATGAATTCCGCCAATCTCCATTTTCTTGTCGATTGCCTTGCACATATCATAGACGGTCAGCAGAGCAACGGAAACCCCCGTCAGTGCTTCCATCTCCACGCCAGTCTGCCCCGTAACCTTTGCAGTACATGCGCAGTGCACCTTCAGCTGTTCGACGTCACAGCGGAAATCCACCCTGACCGTCCCCAGAGGCAGAGGATGGCACAGCGGAATCAGATCACTGGTTTTCTTGGCTGCCATAATGCCTGCAACGCGCGCAACGCCAAGCACATCGCCTTTTTGAGCCGTGCCCTCCAGGATGGCCGTCATCGTATCTGCGCTCACCTGGATATACCCCTTTGCAACAGCTTCCCGGGATGTCTCCTGCTTTTCCGTGACATCCACCATGACTGCATTGCCCTCGGCATCAAAATGTGTCAGTTGTTCATTCATGCCGTTTTACCGCTTTCTTTTCATTTTATTTGCCAAATCCGCAGTTTGGAAAGGTACATGGTTTGCAGCCAAGACACAGGCCGCCTTCGCCGTACTGTGCAAGTTCTTGTGCCGTCACCGGATCATCCGCAATCAGCCGGGGAAGAACCAGATCAAAAATCGTTCTTCCGGCATACATCACACACCCCGGAAGTCCAAGAACCGGAATCCTGGATTCGCCGTAATACGACAGAAGGAACATGGCACCGGGAAGAACAGGGGCACCATAGGTAACGATCTCCGCACCCGTGTTTTTGATGGCAAGCGGGGTCTTGTCGTCCGGATCGACGCTCATGCCGCCTGTACAGACAACCATTTCAGCGCCTTCCTCCAGCAGTTTCCGGATGCAGCCCGTGATGCGCTCATGATCATCATCACTGATCTCATGCCCCATCATCTCACACCCATATTCCGCCAGTTTGGCCTGAATCACGGGTGTAAAGGTATCCTGGATCCGTCCGTGGAACACTTCGTTCCCGGTGGTCACAACACCGTATCTGCGGGCCCGGAATGGACGCACGTTAAAAATCGGGCCTCCCTCCGCTGCTTTCCTGGCTCTCTCCATCTTTTCCTTTTCGATCACCAGGGGAATCACCCGGGTGCCTGCCAGTTTGTCGCCTTCTTTTACCGGAAAATCCCCATGGCGTGAGGCAATCATCATCTCGCCCAGCGAATTTACAGCCACCAGTTTCCTCCGGTCAATTTTCAGAAGGCCATTGCAGGCGGCAATCAGTTCGATTTTCCCTTCCTTGATGCCCGAGGGGCGGATGTTTTCGCCGGCACTGATATCATAAAGAATCTGTGCCGCATCATTCTCGTGCAGCATGTTCTCATTGTTTTCCCAAATATAAATATGGTCCTTGCCAACCGACAGGAGCACAGGAATATCTTCTTCCCGGATGATATGTCCCTTGCGGAACACCGCATCCTTGGTTACACCCTTGATAATCTGTGTGATGTCATGGCAAAGGACCTGACCGACTGCCTCTTCGGTTTTCATCAGTTTCATCGATTATATCCTCATTTTCTAGCATCTTGGATGGAATTCCATGCAGCAGTCTTTTCAGAAACCTGCTGATATCGGTATAAGTACTCAGTCATTGTATGGTTCTGACGTGAAAGAGTCAATACTCTGTCTCTGAAAAATGCCTGCGTATCTCTGATGTCCTGCCTTTTTCCGCAAGGCCATGGCAGAATCCTTCATCTCGCCTGTGATCTGCCGGAAAATGTTTGACTTCTTCCCGCAGATATGCTATATATCCACCTGCTGCATATGCACCGACAGTTCATTTGTACCTTCCTGTCGTAAAACAAAACCGGGACTGTTTTTTCATGCCTTGAGAGGATAGTCCTGTATATGCAGGACTATTTTTTTCATAAGGAGAAGCAATGAAAGCACTTGTCTTATTCAGCGGTGGTCTTGACAGCACGGTGTGCCTTGCCATGGCCGTCCATCAGTACGGGGCAGATGAGGTGCTCGCCCTGTCCGTGTACTATGGCCAGCGGCATAAAAAGGAACTGGAAGCAGCTGCCCGTGTTGCACGTTATTATGGTGTCCGTCAGATAACACTGGACCTTGGCGAAATCTTCAAGGGCAGTTCATGCTCCCTTCTGGAAGGATCGGCGGAGAATATTCCCACAGGCGATTATTCCGAACAGCTCGAGAAAACCAAGGGTGCCCCTGTCAGCACCTACGTTCCCTTCCGCAACGGTCTTTTCCTTTCTTCTGCGGCATCTGTTGCCCTGAGTCACGGGTGTGAAGTCATCTATTATGGCGCGCACGCCGATGATGCAGCAGGCAATGCGTACCCGGATACCAGTGCAGCCTTCAATGAAGCCATTTCGCGTGCCATCCATCTCGGCAGCGGAAATGCACTTACCGTGCTCGCCCCCTTCATCGACAAGCCAAAAGCCCAGGTAGTAGCTGTCGGACATGAACTCCGGGTTCCTTTTGAACGGACATGGAGCTGCTACGAAGGCCATGCAAAAGCCTGCGGGGTCTGCGGCACATGCAGGGACAGGAAGCTTGCCTTCCGGCTGAACGGACTGAAAGATCCGATTCCCTATGAAAATGAGGAGGCGTAATGCATGAACGAGCTGATTTTTCTCGCCAGTGTGCTCCTTTTTCTCAGTAGCGTGCTTGTTCTGTATAAACTGTTCGGAAAAAACGGACTCTTTGTGTTTGCTGTCTTTTCCACGCTTCTGGGCAATATCCAGGTCTGCAAAACCGTGGACATTTTCGGACTTTCCACCACCGCCGGAAATGTGCTTTATGCTTCGACTTTTCTGGTGACCGACATTCTCAGTGAACGGTATGGAAAAAAAGAGGCGGGCAAAGCCGTAAAATATGGTCTTGCCGTGACCATTCTCTGGACCATCGGCACACAGCTCACCCTGCTCTTCACGCCCAATGCCAATGATTATATCCATCCCAGCCTTCAGGTTGTCTTCGGGCTCGTTCCCAGGATTTCCTTTGCCAGTCTGGCAGGCTATATCTGCAGCCAGAGCATTGACATTGTTCTGTATCACTCTATCTGGCGCAAAACCGGGAACAGTCAGTCCGGTCTCTGGATACGCAACAATTTCAGCACCCTCACAAGCCAGGCTGTGGATACCCTTATTTTCACAACCCTTGCCTTCTGGGGAACTTATCCGACCCACGTGTTTTTCAGCATCATGCTGACAACCTATTTCTTCAAAGCAATCGTTGCGCTGCTGGATACGCCTTTCATCTACGCCGCGCGGAAAATCAGACCGATGGAGGAATGATCATGGAAAACAGAACCAAAGAAGGACTCACCAAACTCGGCAACCGGAATGTCAAGTACGAATCCGAATACAATCCCGATGTGCTTGAATCCTTTTCCAACCGTCATCCGGGCAATGATTACTTTGTCAAATTCAACTGTCCGGAATTTACCAGCCTCTGCCCGATCACCGGGCAGCCCGATTTTGCGGAAATCACCATTTCCTATGTTCCGGATGAGAAACTGGTGGAGAGCAAATCGCTGAAGCTTTATCTTTTCTCCTTCCGCAATCATGGTGATTTTCACGAAGATGTTGTCAATGTCATCATGAAAGATCTGATTGCACTTCTTTCGCCCAAATACATCGAAGTGCTGGGACGTTTCCTCCCCCGCGGCGGTATTTCCATTGACCCGTACTGCAACTACGGGAAACCGGGAACCCGCTGGGAACAGGTGGCCTGGGAACGTCTGAGCCGACATGATATGATGCCGGAAAAGATTGATAACCGGTAAGCTGCCATTTCTCCTTTCTGCTGCGCATGCCGTCCGTAACCATCCGGGCTGTGGAATCATCCACAGCCCTTTTCTTTTCGGGCCGTGCAGGATTGCATCCCGCGAAGGATGCGTAGTCTCCTGCAGACCGCCTCTCTTTCATTCATTGATTTCAGACCATTATTCTGTTATGATCAGCGCAGTTCGAAAGGAAAATGGTTCCTATTCTCCGCAATGCACGATTATTTCCAGTCCCATACAAAAACTGACTTTCCATAACCATTGATCATGAAAGGATGAATACGCGATGATGCAACTTGTGCAGGACACCCTCGGCCGTTTTGTTTCCTCCGGGGAGATTGCCGGATGTGCCGCCAGAATTATGCGGAATGATGAAGTCTGCTTTGAAGGACAATATGGTTATGCCAACCGTGAGAACAGCATTCCCATGGCTGAAGACACCATTTTTGCCATCGCTTCCATGTCGAAAGGGATCACAGTAGCCGGCATCATGCAGCTGTATGAGCAGGGGCTGTTCAAGCTCTGGGATCCTGTCCGTGAATATCTCCCTGGTTTCAGAAAGCCAACCGTCGCAAAGGAAAAACCGGATGGAACCTATGAGATCATTCCCGCCAAAGGCGATGTGACCATGCGTCAGCTGTTCACCATGACCAGTGGCGTTCCCTATCCAGGCAAGGAAACAGCCGCTGCAAGAATCCGCCTCGAAAAAGAAGAACGCCATCGGAAAGAAGGCGGCATGCTTCCTTCCACGGTGGATTACTGCAACTGGGTCGGTCAGCAGCCGCTGGCTTTTGAACCAGGAGAAAAATGGATGTATGGCTTTTCCATTGATATTCTCGGTGCCGTGATCGAAGTTCTCTCCGGCCAGACGCTTGGGGATTACCTCAAAGCCCATATTTTCGATCCCCTGGACATGACCGATACAGGCTTTTATGTTCCGGAGGAAAAGCAGAGCCGGGTTGCTGTCCGCTATCACATTCATGACGGCATGAAGCCCTCCGAACGCACCATTCCTTCCGAGAAACCGGAATTTGAAAGCGGCGGAGGCGGTCTTTTCTCCACCGTCAGGGATTATTCCCGTTTTGCCCAGATTCTGCTTCACGGAGGTACGCTGGGGAATGCACGCATTCTCGGACGGAAAACCATTGATCTGATTGCTATGGATCATCTGACACCTGCCCAGCAGGCCACCCATGACTGGGATACGCAGCGCGGATATGGCTACGGTCTCGGTGTGCGTGTGATGACCCATCCTGAAGTGGCAGACATCAACGGTTCGGTCGGTGAGTGGGGATGGGACGGAGCGTTTGGAAACTGGTTCTGCGTTGACCCGAAGGAAAACCTGACCTGTGTCTACCTCACCACCAACCTGCCGGGAGACCACTACCGCTTCATTCCCAAACTGATGGCCTCCATGTATGCGTCTCTGGACTGATCTCCCTTCGGGAAGAGGAAAGCTTCCTTTTCCACAAAACGCTCTCCGCATATGAACAGAATCTGAGCATATTCCACTTGTCTATGATGGATGACAATCCAGCTTCCATCAATTCCAGGAATATAGGAAAAAACTCATGCCAGCAAAAAAGGCATGAGTTTTTTGTCAAAACATAGAACAGAAATCATAATTTGGTTTCTTTTCTATTGACATTTGCCAATTGTTCCATTATTCTTTCACTTAGGATTATTACTTATTATTTTGTGTTTTTCCAAAGTAAACATTCAAGTGACGAATAAAGGTGTTCCCGAATGAAAAAACAAATTGGAACTTTGATTCTGGTCGCCACCCTTCTGAACACATCTTGTTCCTGCATGCTGGCTGAGACATTGAATACCGAAGCAGAAGAAATCGTCAAGCCACCGAAATATAAAAGTGTTTCCGTGCATGATCCATCCATCATCCGGACAGAGGACGGCACATTTTATATTTATGGCAGCCATATGGCTGCAGCAAAATCAGAGGATCTGATCAGCTGGACCTCCATCAGCAAAGATGCCCAGGCCGGATGCACGCTGGTGGAAGACGTCCAGCAACAGATGAAGGAAGCCCTGTCCTGGGCCAAAACGAACACCTTCTGGGCACCGGATGTCCAGCAGCTTCCTGATGGGCGGTATGCTATGTATTACTGCACCTGCGAAGGCTCCAGTCCCTTGTCTGCTTTGGGTCTCGCCATTGCAGAAGGACCGGAGGGACCTTTTCAGGATCAGGGCGTATTTCTGAAAAGCGGCATGAGCGGTTACAATGCAAATTATTATCCCAACGTGGTGGATCCCTGCGCCTTCTTTGATCAGGAAGGGCGGATGTGGATGGTCTATGGCAGCTATTCCGGCGGGATTTTCATTCTGGAAATGGACCCCAAGACGGGTTTTCCCCTGGAAGGCCAGAACTATGGCACCAAGCTGCTGGGCCAGAACCATGCGCGTATCGAAGCACCCTATATTCTCTACAGCCCGGAGACAGGTTACTACTATCTTTTCCTGTCCTTTGGCGGACTGGACAGCAACGGAGGCTACAACATCCGTGTATGCCGTTCCAGAAAACCGGATGGACCGTATACGGACAGTCTCGGTCAGGAGATGATCCGATGCGGTGGTGCCAGCGGCACGTTCTTCCACGATGTGGATTACGAACCCTATGGGGTCAAACTGATGGGTGGCTACAAGTTCGCTCCGGCGGAAAGCGATACCAACAATATGGTCCAGGCTTTCCGTTCTCCCGGACACTGCAGTGCCTATTATGAAGAAGAAACCGGTCGCTATTTTCTGGTTTTCCATACCCGCTTTGCCAACAGCGGCGAGAGTTTCTCCGTACGCGTCCATCAGATGTTCATGAATGAGAACGGCTGGCCGGTTGTATCTCCCCTTCGGTACACGGGCGAAGGCCGGGAGGCACCGCTCCCCGAAAACCGCCCCGGAATGTATAAAATCCTGTTCCATGAGCATGACATCAACACCGTTGAACATGTCTCCAAGACTGCCGCCTTCCATGAAAATGGTACGGTCAGCGGTGACTGTGAAGGCACGTGGACCTGCACAGAAAAAGACGGCATCACCCTGGTGCTCGGCACGGAAACCTATACAGGCGTATTCACCCGTGCGCTCGACGGAGCACAGAGCGCGTGGGTTTCCTGTTTCACTGCACTGAATGAAAAAGGGGAAGCCGTCTGGGGGATTCGTACGGATCCCTGTCCGAATCAGTAACAACCGCTCTTTTGAAGCATATAGAACATATCGGGAGGTGCATTGAATGCGCAGAAGATTGGCCTCTCTGGCTGCGTTGGTTCTGCTGATAACCTGCACAGCCACATGGGGAGCCCTTGCAGATGACAGTGTCCGCATGGGCAGAACGGAACCGCTGTATTCCGAGGCATCGGCAGCATACACGCTGCCCGTCTATGACGGCGAACCCGTTCTCCTTGAAACCGACCTGACTGTGAGTGCCGGGGAGAATGTAAAGCTGGATTTCGAAACGCCGAAGGACGGCCTGTATGAAATCTGGCTGACGTACCTGAACACGACACAGTCCACTTTGCCCACGGAGCTGATTGTCCACGTAGATGAGGCGCTGCCCTTCTATGAGCTGCGCCGGGTCAAGCTCAATTCTCTGTGGGTGGTGGAATCCGACAAGATTCCTGTGGACCGCTATGGCAATGAAATCGCCCCGACGCCTGTTTCTGCCCAGGTGGAGCAGACGGTGGGCATCACCGATTCCACTGCAAGGATCGACACACCCTTCCTGTTTGAACTGAAGGCAGGAAAACACACTCTGTCCATGGACTGCCAGGACAGTGGTGCACAGATCACAGCGGTGACCCTGAAAGGACCCGGCACGCTTCCAGCCTATGCAGGGGAAAAAGCCCAGGGCAGCAGCATGATTGTCATTGAAGGTGAAAACATTCAATCCCGCAGCAAATCGTCGATTCGCGGAGCAGGAGAATTCAATGCCGTGCTGACGCCTTACAGCATCGAGCATCGGGTCCTGAATCACCTGGACAGTGCTTCCTTCGATACAGCGGGTGACACGGTAACCTACGCATTTCACGTGGAAAATGCAGGCTGGTATAATCTGGATTTCCATTACCGCCAGAGCGTGAAAGCCGATTTCCCTGTGTTTTTTGACCTGCTGATTGATGGCTCTATGCCTTCGGAAGCTGCCCGGCAGATTCACATGGACTATTCCACTTCCTTTACGGATATGACGGTTAAAACCGGGGACGCACCGGAGACTTTCTACCTGACGGAAGGGGACCACACACTGTCCCTGCGAATCAATGCGGCGCTGCTGACCCCTGTGTATGAGATGATCGACCGCGTACTCAGTGAAATCAACAGTCTCAGCCTGGAAATCACCCGTCTGTCCGGCGGCAAGGCTGACCAGTACCGCAGCTATAACGTGCGTGAATACATCCCGGACATTGAAGACCGGCTTAAGGGCTGGAGCAATGACTGCACCTCTGCGGTGGATTACATCAAGCAGTTCTCCTCCAACGGTTCCGGAAGTGCTTTTTCCAGTCTGACGCTCTGTGCCGACCAGCTGGCCCGTCTGGCGGAAAAACCGGAAGACCTTCCCCGGCGTCTGTCCGAATTGTCCACCGGTTCCAATTCCGCTTCCCGTATGCTGGCCCAACAGCTGCAGGATATGGCCAATAATGACGTCGCCATTGACCAGATCATATTCTATCAGGACAGCGCTGTGCTTCCTGCCCGTGCCGGATTCGCCGAATCCGCCGGAAAGAGTGTCGAGCGCTTTGTGACTTCCTTCTCCAGTCAGGACTACGCTGCAGGCACAGGTAAAAACGGACATCTCCAGGTATGGATGGGCCGCAGCCGCCAGTACGTTGAACTGGTGCAGAATCTGATTGATATGGAATTCACCCCCAAAACCGGCATTCATGTGGATATTTCTCTGATGCCGGATGCCAATAAACTGGTGCTCGCCAATGCCGCCGGAACAGCTCCGGACGTTGTGCTGAGCCTGCAGTACGTCGTCCCCAGTTACCTGAACATCCGCGGTGCACTCTACGACCTGACCCAGTTCCCGGATTTCGGTGAAATCGCCCAGCGTTTCTCTTCCGGTCTTTTCATCCCCTACACCCTTGGCGACGGTGTATACGCCATGCCGGAAACCGTGAACTTCTGGGTCATGTTCTACCGCAAGGACATTCTGGACGCCCTGTCCATTTCCGTTCCCGACAGTATGGAGGAAGTCAAACTGATTCTGCCTGAGCTTCAGCGGCGGAATATGAACTTCTACTTCCCCACGGCCGGCATGAGCGGCATGAAAGTATTTCCCGGTACACTTCCTCTGATTCTCCAGTCCGGCGGGTCGATCTACGCAGACACGGTGAGCGACACCACGCTGGACAGTGATAATTCCCTGAAGGGCTTCCGAGAAATGACCGAGCTGTTTACGGTCTACAACATGCCCACCGATGTGCCTTCACCCGGCTTCTACCAGCAGTTCCGTGACGGCACACTGCCCATTGGCATTGCCGATCTGGCGACCTATAACCTGCTCCTGAATGCTGCCCCGGAACTGGATTCCCTGTGGGACATTGCCCTGTTCCCCGGACTGACGCAGGCAGACGGCTCCGTAGCGCGCTGGACCACAGGCGGTGCAGAAACCATGGCCATCATGTCCCAGACCAAAATGCCGCAGGAGTCCTGGGAATTCCTGAAATGGTGGAGCAGCAGTGAGGTCCAGGCTGAGTTCGGCTCCCTCCTGCAGAGCACCTATGGCTCCGAATACATCTGGCCCACTGCCAACACGGCCGCCTTCGAGACCCTGCCTCTCAAGAGTGCGCACAAGAAGGTCATTATGGATCAGATGAAATGGATGACGGAAGCCCCCTGGGTTCTTGGCACCTACATGCTGGAACGCGAACTGTCCAACGCTTTCATCTCTGTGGTGGTGGATGGCGTGGATGCCCGCCGTGCCCTGGATACGGCTGTGAAGCGCATCAACCGTGAAACGTACCGCAAGCTCGAGGAATTCGGATACTACAAAGACGGAGAAATGCTGAAAGAATTCCCCACACCAACTGTCAGCGTTGTTCAGAAATATATTGATACTTGGAACGCGGCCCACCCGGCCGGGGAGGAGGGACAGAAATGAGAACGAAAAAAAGCAC
>JAEEGL011285449.1_pt1 | contig 15864 bp, 16 predicted proteins | sample 9134231 | NCBI WGS metagenome assembly JAEEGL01 (sample SAMN16246548, study PRJNA631951) | gut metagenome | biome: gut microbiome; feature: rumen; material: fiber-attached | host: Bos | place: Iran: Karaj | collected 2018-10
ATCTGGGCCGACAACATGACCGAGGAGGCCATCTTCCAGCAAACCAAGAGTGACCCCCACTCCATCGGCCGCTACCGCGTGAACGCCACGTTGAGGAACATCGACACCTTCTTTGACGCCTTCGGCATCAAGGCCGGTGACAAGATGTGGCTCGATCCCGCCGACCGCGCCATCATCTGGTAATCCCCAGCACATTGGATAATATGAGAGCCCGCGACTTCATCGTCGCGGGCTCTCGTATTATAGTCACAATCTATAGTCACTATAGTATCTTATAGTATTAATAGAAACTATAGCTTCAAGTTGAAGAGTTGCTGTGCGTTGCGGTCGGTGGCGGCGCTCACGGCCTCGGGGGTGACGCCGAGTTGCTTGGCAATGAAATCGTTGATGTGGGGGATGTAGGCACTCTCGTTGCGCTTGCCGCGGTGTGGCACGGGTGTCAAGTAGGGGGCGTCGGTCTCCAGTAGCAGGCGGTCAAGGCCGATAAAGGGCAGCAGTTGGGGCACGGTGCTTTTCTTGAAAGTGACCACGCCGTTCACGCCAAAGTAGAAGTCTCCCCTACGGCGGACGCGCTCAACATCGGCGGGCGTTTCGGCAAAACAGTGGAACACGCCTTGCGGCACAGGGCAGTCCAGGTGGTCGATGACGTCAAGGATGTCGTCGAGCGCCTCGCGGCAATGCATGATGAAGGGCACTCCCAGCTCGTGGCACCAGTGCAACTGGATGTCGAGGGCGTGCCGCTGCTGTTCGCGCCAGGTCTTGTCCCAATAGAGGTCGATACCGATTTCGCCTATCGCCACGACGGGATAGCGGTCGAGCATGGGCCGCATCTTGCCGAGCACATCGAGGTAATCGTCATGCACATCCTCGGGGTGCAGACCCAGGGTCATCGAGATGTAGTCGGGATACTGCTCATGCAGGGCGGCAAGGCGGGGAACGCTCTCCAGGCTCTCGTTGGGCAGGATGATGTGACGCACACCAGCCTCACGGGCACGCATCACGACGGCATCCCGGTCCTCGTCGAAGGCGTCACAATATATGTGGGAATGAGAATCAATCATCTAATTCGTTACGATAGAAGCTATAGAAGCTATAGTGACTATAGTAGCTATAGTGACTATAGTGGCTAGTTTGTTCTTCCGGCTAGTTTGTTTGAGAGCTGGACGAAGGCTTGTTTGTCGTCATCGCTCATTTTTGCGCGGTTGAAGGCGGCAACGGCGTGGTCATTGTAGCGGGCAATAGCCGCTTCTGCCAAATCGCGAACCCCAAGACGCTCATACAGCGCCGTCACGCCACGCACCTTTTCGCTACGCAAGGCGTAGGGGTCATTGAGCCAGTGACGCAGCTCGTCGGCATCGTCACCGTGGGCGAGCTTCATCGCATTGATCAGCAGGAAAGTCTTCTTGTTGTTCATGATGTCGCCGCCGATTTCCTTGCCGAAGGTAGCCGGGTCACCCCACACGTCAAGCACATCGTCCCTGAGCTGGAAGGCAAGTCCCATGTTCACGCCAGCCTCATAGAGCAGGTCGGCCTGCTGGTCGTCGGCATCGGCAATGAGGGCACCCATCTTGAGGGCACAGCCCAGCAACACCGAAGTCTTCAAGCGAATCATCTCGATATACTCCTCGACGGTGACGTCGTTGCGGTTCTCGTAGTCCATATCCCACTGCTGACCTTCATAAATCTCGATGGCGGTCTTGTTGAACAGCTTCATGACCTCCCAGTTGGCGGTGCGGGCGACGTACTGGGTCGCGATGGTCAACATCGTGTCACCGCTCAGGATGGCCGTATTGTCGTTCCAGCGGCGGTGCACAGTGGGCCTGCCACGGCGCACGTCGGCGTTGTCCATCACATCGTCGTGCAACAGGGTGAAGTTATGGAACATCTCAATGCCTAAAGCTGCATCAATCGCTGATGAAGAATCTCCTCCCATGGCATCACAGGCCATGAGCGCCAGCACGGGGCGAACGCGCTTGCCTCCCAGTGCCATGTGATAGGCGATGGGCTCATAGAGCTGATGCGGTTGCCCAGGATAAGGAATCACGGCAATCGCCTGATTGATTGTGTCAAGATACTCTTGGAATGTTTTCATATTTCTAGTTTTTAGTTTTTAGTCCCTAGTTTCTAGTTTCTAGTTAGCATCTGCCATCTGATAAAACCTATAGCCTATTTCTTCAATGCGGCTTTATAGGCTGCCTCGAAGGTGTTGAAATCGGCGGGCGTGTAGAGTTTGCGCAGCTCGTTGATGCGGGCATTGATGTCGTCCATGTCGGCATCGGGCTGATTGGCATCGGCGGCAAGGGCAGCACCCAGGGCAGCAGGCCTCGACGACTGGACATAGACATTCATCTGCTCGACGAGAGAAAAGCCAGCTACTATCGCCTCGATCGTGCTGTCAAACACCTCGACATGGCGATCGTAACCCACGGTGTAACACAACCAGTGGATGAGCGACAGGTAATCGGCAGCCGAGTCGGTATCAAACACACGGTTCTTCAACAGCTCGACCATGCGCGGGCACTTGAGCTGAGCCAGTTCACGCGGGGAGAGCGATATCACGTGGGCGGCCTGGAAGAGGGAGTCGCGACCGTCGTCCATCAGCACGGTGGCAAAGGCGCGATTGGCAGCCTTGACCTGCCATGGCCAGCGCAGGCTGTCATGACGCAGCGAGTCAAACCGCTGCACGGTCCTGTGCATGGCAGCAGTGTCACCCCATGCAGCCAGGAACTCTTGTCCCATGGCTTCGCCACGGCGACTGGCGCTGTCACAGGCAGTCAGCACCAGCATCAGGCCTATCAATATCAATGGTAATCGTTTCATTTCTCGTCGGGGAATATAGAGCGATACAAAGGCTTGTCTTTTTCCTTGAGATAGGCACGGAAGGCCTCGTCAAAGGCGCGCACCGCCGCCGAGTCGCGCTTGAGGGCATAGACGCTCTGCTTGGCCTTGGCGTCCATCACGGCACGTTCCATCGACATCGTGTCGGTGTGGTCCACCGCCACGAGCGCCGCAGCAGCGCGCATGCCGCTGTCGCGCGCCTCGGCATCAAGAGGTGATTTCTCTTTTCCGCAACTTGCCATGAGCGCTACCGCCAGAATAAATATCGGTAATAAATGTTTCATTTCACTCAATGTATTTTGCCGCAAATATATCAAAAAAACACCTCACGCCAGCAACAATCAGCAAGAAAAATGCACCACGGCTCACGGATATCAGAATAATGTTATAAATTTGCAGACGAATTGGGCAAAACGCCCATCATGCAATAGAAATGGAACAACAGGCAAACGAAACAACTCCACAGCAAGTGGCAACAACCGGCAATCAGATCAACGTGGTCATCCTCACCCGTGGGGGCAACGTCAAGGACATCACCAACCTCATTCATCATGTCTCACAGGGATATCCTGACACCGTTTTCACCCTGGTAGGGGAAGTCGATGCCAGCGAGGCCAGCCAACTCAAGGAGCAGATGACCATTGCACCCAGCATCGATAAGGCCATCGCCCAATGCACGAGCCGCTGGATGATCTTCTGCGACAGCGAGACCCGCCTCGCCGACGACGGGCTGACACGTCTCGTCGCCAAGGCATGCGAGACCGGTGCCAACGCAGTCATTGCAGGTCTTGACAAGCCAGGCATGGACATCTTTACCCTTCAGGGCAAACTGTTTGCCACCGAGGCGTTGCAGGGCATCGCCATCAGCGAGGATGACATGCGTGGCGACGGGTACATCACCCTGCAGCGCATCATGATGCAGGCACACAACGTGGCTGGCGTCGGCGAGAGCATCCTGACCAAGATTGACCTGAGCCAGATGAAACGCCTGCTGCAGCCCGCCCACCGCGAATTGCTCTACCGCATGACCACGCTCTACTGCGAGATACAGCTGTGTGACCGCTGCAACCTCGACTGCGCCTACTGCTCCCACCTGTCGCCCGTCTCCAAACCCGTGACCATTTCGCTCGAGACCCTTGAGGCCGAATGCCGCCGCCTGGCAAAAATCAACATCGACGAGGTGAACCTCATGGGCGGCGAGCCATTGCTGCATCCACAAGTGTGTGAAGCCATCAAGCTCACACGCAGCATTCTGCCCAATATCAAGCTCATCGTCTCGACCAACGGCCTGTTGCTGCCCCGCATGAACAAGGACTTCTGGCAGTGCTGCCGCGACAACAGGGTGGTCATCCGTATCACCCCCTACCCCAAGGCCAAGAACGGCACGTGGAACTACTTCAAGTACGTCTGGCTCATCAAGAAGAACCGCGTCAGGATGGAGTCCACAGGCTGGCGCTTCGGTTTCCGCCACCAACTGCTGAGCGAAAGAGCCGAGTATGACGCCACCACCAACTACCTGCGCTGCCAGCTGCATTGCACCCAGGTGCGCGACGCCACATTCTGGCCCTGCGCCTATGTCGCCTATGCCTTCAACCTGAACAACAAGTTCGGCACCAACTTCCAAACCTCGCCTGCCGACCGCCTGCCGATCGAAGGCATCACCGCCACCGACCTGCGCCTGTGGCTGCTGCGGACCAAGCCCTTCTGTGCCCACTGCGGCATCAAGGACGCCCAGCACGTCACCTGGCGCCGCTCCCAATACACCCGCGACGAGTGGCTCCACGAGTAACAGACTCTACCAGAGTGCCTCACGCTAAGGCGCAAAGACGCTAAAAGATTCTTGCGTCTAGTACAATCATAACTCAAATCGACCTAATGCTCCTTATCATTCGATAATGGGGCATTTTTATGACATGACATTTTTTATTAACATTTTCTTAGAAAATGACAAATTCTTTTCATGGTTTGCCAAAAAATCATTATTTTTGCAGCAGTCTTTCGTGATATACATGTTTCTGGCATGAAGTATTATCGAAAGCCCCCAAAGATGTAATAGAATTATGCCTAGATACCTGATTACCACCAAACAGATGAAAAACGCCAACGGCGTGCGCATCGAGCCAGGCATGAGCGTCGAGGTCGTCACCCAATCAATGACCAACCCCGTCCTCTCCAACGGCGGACAACCCGTCGTGGATGCCTTCATGCGTATCTACGGCATCGACATCCGCCGCGCCGGCATCCTCAACATGACCTACCTAACCGTTGAACGAATAAACTAATTATTTCATATTTAAATTTCAAACATAATGAACGACAAAGTATTTAAAAAGAAAGAGTTTAAAGAGATCCTCGATGCTCTGATTGAGGATCAGAACAGTGCGCAACTCACTGACGAGGAACAAAAGACCCTCGATGAGGTCATGGGACTGCTTGACCGCTTTGACACGAACCTCAAAGACCTCGCCGAGGCAAAAGAAGAGGGCATGACACGAAACGATTGGGTTGAGTACCAGTTGAGAAAGAGTGTGAGGCGCCTTGACGTGACCGAGGCAGAAGAAGAAAAATTCATCGCTGGCGTTGATCAAGTTATCGGAGAAGAACTGATCAACCAGGTGACGGAAGATGAAAAAGGACAGACATCAACCAATCAAGCAACAGAGGAGGCAAAACAATGAACGAGAATGATATTTTAAGACAGCGTGACATTATCCGCAATGAAGCTATCCCCGCCGCAGTAAGTGTTGAACTGGGTGAACTTGGTATTTTGGGAGAGGACCTGAACGAGAGCAGCCATAGCGAATGGATGGAGCCCCTCGTCAAGAATGAATTGACTCCCGACAAAGCAACCGACCGTAAGCGCATTATCGCAAAGGCCATCATCAAGGGAATCAAGGAAGGCGCCATAGAACCCATGACTGCCCCTGACATCGCTTCACTCATCGACGAAGGCGTTACCCGAATGACCGTTGCCTATCAAGTTGGCGAAGGCCAGATGGATTCCATTGATGCCATGGATGTCCTTATCGACCATGCTGCCGCACGCGTTGTCACCATAGCCGACGACATCATTACTAAGGTGGAAAAGGGCTTGTTAGCGAAATCGGATATCATCGCCGACACATTGGTCGATAGAGCCGCTACAGGACTGAAAGCTCTTGCCTCGGCATTCCCACTGACCAGGGTATTGGTCCCTTTTATCGATACCGCAGCCCAGTATATCAAACCCGCAGTAAGAGCCGTGGTTAAAAAAGGCATCACCATCGTAGCAAATGTAGCTCGTACCGTTGTGAAGAAGGTTGTGCCGTTTATCGCCGAAAGAGTAAAAGAAGGTTTCAGAGCCATTAAGGGTTTCTTTTCTGCGTTATTAGGTTTCTAAACTATGATATTATCATCAAAGCCTAAACCAGTGAATTTCCGCATTGTACTGAACAATGCGGAAATCACTTCTATTAAGTCATTGCAGAAGTTTTTTGATTTTGAAAAGTTTCTTGTCAATGACCAGATGCAGCTTATCCGCTGGCTGAAAAGAGTTGATAAGGAAAAAGGTGACAAAATAGAAGCTATCATAAAAGACTCAGGAGAAGATATAATCAACGATGCATCCATCCCTTCAATCATGGGTATCGTCTATAATGCGGCTTTCAACGACATGATACAATTTGTGAATTTCTTATATGGCCACAACAGTGATTATGAGAAAGCTAAGAGTAACTTCAGCCTGTTTATCAGCAATCATGGAGACAAACTTCATAGTTTATTCCCGATAGAAAGCATTCCCAGAGGCAACAACAATCTGGACACCTTCTTCAGCAGTTTGATCGTATCTCAAGAGACATCAAGCTATCTGTCACATCTCTATTACAGGCAAGGTTATTTTGAGGTAAGTCAAAATAAGTATCCTCCCTTATGGAAACTTAACGAAAAAGAACGCACAACTATCAAAGGCATCACATCAGGCCGTCAGGTCATCCCTTCGGAGAATCTGAGTATCATCGGAACTGAATTCATTTTCCTATGCGCAATAGCGTATTTGACCATTTATCAAGAGGATGACACCATTAATGCTCTTTCATATCGGATAGACCAAAGACCCGAGTACAAGCCACTGAGGGACCGTATCGGCGGCAGTCTCAAGAAACTTGTCAACAAAAAAGATCGAGATTGCTATCAGATTTGTGAACTATTGGGATATACCGCCCCAAAAGAGAAAGATCCGTTATTTAATGAGAAGCTTTTCTTATCATCATTTTTCGCTGAAGATGATATGCGTGATAAACTATTAACCGCCATCATTAATAAGAACGATTATTATCCTGCCTTGTTTGTTATTAATGGTGTTCGTTTTGATAGCAGGATCTTACAGAGTCAACAAGCGGTACCATATACTTGGTTCAGATACATCCTAGATTATTATGACAGTCCAACGGGCTTAGATGGTGACTATGACAGAAGTGATAATACCGTAAACGAAATGTCCATCATTAAGTATCAATTTAAAGAGAATCAGTCCTTAATGAAGGAATACTTCTGCTCTCCCCATGAATTAGACGCAAATGAAGGAAATCTGGATTTTCGTGAACGCATTCAGAGAATCAAACAATCTTTTATATATGGAACAAATACATTAACAGCTTTAGAAGAACTTGATGTGATTAACTATAACGTATCGCTGAAAAAGAAAGAAAAAAATTACGTTGATTTCTTTAAAGAGGTCATTTATATCTGTGATCATTGGAATGAGTATATTGAGCCCTCGAAAGGCACATTTACACTTAAGGCCGAGAAACTGATAGAGAATTGTAAGAGAAAAGTGAGCGTACTCTACAATGAAAGACTCTTTGTGGTGACAATTCTGATACTCGTTAAGGATCATAAAAAGAACAGAATCTCCTATGCAAACACTACGGATAAATCACTAAATAGCCTGTATGTCGAAATCAAACGACTCTCCCAATTGTATATACCACTAAAAAGTCTATTTAGGAACCGACTGCATCTATTGAGTAAAAATGACAAGAAGATATTGAGACGGAATAGTCATTCTAAATGTCTGAATGATTTTTGGATATATGAACCTTTAGATTTGGCAACGTTATCTTCACGACAGAGCTACTATGGCATAATCCTAAGACGTTGGATAGCTAATTTAGTTTATTACATTTAACGCGATGAGATCATGAACGATAAAGTGATATCACAATTCCAGAATATGCTGGATATGAATATTCCCATCATTTACATCCACAACCATGACTTCGTGCGTGTTGATGAAATGATTGCTCAAGCAGTTGGTGAGAATGTGAAAATCCGGGAATGGAACTCGGCGGTCGCGACCGTCAACTTCAAGTTCAAGACGCCCATCATTCGTCAGAGTCTTGAAGATTTCCTCAGGGCCATGTATGTTCCTGAAGGCACATTCCTTGAAGAGCGTATCGTCGTGCTTAAAGAAATCCAGGACTTGATAGATCAACCATCAGTCAAGACCCTGCTCATGATGATTGCCCAACGGCGCTTATATGATCATGGCTACGAGTCATCAAGAAAAGGCAAAGTCGGTCCTTACTCAACCACAGTGGTGATCGTATCTTCGGTCGATCACGTCCCCGAGGAACTGATACCATACGTTACCTATCTGGAACAACCCTTTCCTAAGCCTGAAGAAATCAACCAGTTGATTCAAGCCCACCTTGATGTGAATAATGATCAAGGCCTAAGCGAAAATGACCGTAAAGCATTGCTACAGTCACTAAAAGGATTGACAGCGTTTGAAATCGACAGGACCCTGGACATGGCCATGAGTGAGAACGGCAATCTGAGGGCCAGCGACACCAAGATGATTTTGGAACAAAAGAAGCAGATGGTCAAGAAGTCCGGTCTACTCGAGTTTATCAATATACCCGAGAATATGAGCATTGACGACATTGGTGGCCTTGACTATCTTAAAGACTACCTTAAAGCCAAATCTCGAGTGATGAATGAAATCGTCAAGGCCCAGGAGTTTGCCGTCAGAGTTCCCAAGGGTATTTTTATTGTCGGTATGCCCGGTTGTGGCAAATCATTGTGCGCCAAAGTGACTGCCGCCCTCTTCAACGTGCCGCTGTTGAAGATGGATATGGGCAGCATGATGGGTAAATACGTGGGAGAAAGCGAAGGACGATTGCGTCGAGCAATCAAGCTTGCCGAAGCAGCCGCCCCTTGCATCTTGTGGATTGACGAGATCGAAAAAGCGTTTACCGGTGTGGGCAGCGAGAGCAGCGAGGTCATTACTCGTATGTTCGGCTATTTCCTGTCTTGGCTACAAGAGAAAACCAGCAATGTCTACGTTGTAGCCACTGCCAATAATGCTGAGAACCTACCTCCCGAACTTAAGCGCAAAGGACGTTTTGATGAGATATTCTGTGTGAAACTGCCCACACCCGTTGAACGCGAAGCTATTTTCAAGGTTCATCTCAACAAGAAGAAGAATAGTTCAACGTCCAAACTTATTATTCCTAGTGAAAAAGAGCTTTCAAAATTGAAGGTATGCACGAAGGGCTTTAACGGTGCTGATATCGAATCGGTTGTTGATGAAACCCTTGAATCCCTGTTTATCGATCTCCTGGACAAGAATAGTGACAGCATTGAGATTACTATCGATGAACTCAAAAAGAAAGCCAATCAGACTATCAGTATCTCAGCTTCATGTCAAAAGCAAATCAAAAACATGAAGAAAATCTTCAAAGAGGCCAGTTTCATTGATGCTAAAACGGGTGAACAAACACTTAATAAAGACGATGTCGATGAATAAGCTATAATAGTCATCAACAAAAGAAAGATATTGGTTTTAATCGTTTTAGGTTATGAATGAGTTGATTGAATTGTTTATGGAAGCTCAACGGGCTGATGAGAGAAGAAGTCCGGATGAGATGTTGGAGGCGTTTAGCATGGAGTATGCTGCACTGACAGAAGACCATAATAATCTGGTGTCAATTGGCATTAATGAATTCATTGCTAATGCAGTTTTTCCTCGTAGTCCTCTTGGGCGAATTGCTATAAACATACTTGGCGATGCCATTATCGAGGCAAGCACAAAAGGTGCGGTTGCTCCTGGTCGTGTTTGGAATGGCCTGAAACAAAGATTTCTAGGTAATTCTTCTCCGGCTGATGGTGTGCTCAAAAAGCTTGACAGAATGATTAAGGCTGAGGGCGTTGAGGTCTTTGAGACGGTTAAGGATTACGCCCGAATTGCTGCGCATGTGTACGGCAACCGCGAAAATTCCATCCTGCCTGAATCGTGGGTGGCGTTGGGCAGCAAGTTCGAAAGCATGGTGCTTGATGACGAGAAAAGCGGCCTGCAGGCTGCCTTATATGCCAAACCGGGACCGAGGACCGAATATGTCTATGCGATTGCAGGGACTAAAGGGGCTGAGTTCAATGACTGGAAAGCCAATATTGGGAATATAGCGGGATTCAGCGACCAATATGATCGTGCTGGAGAAATTGCCGTAAAACTGGCTGACGTGATAGGCAAGGATAACCTCACCATGGTCGGGCACTCCAAGGGTGGCGCTCAAGCTGCTTATTGCGCGTTAAATACAGGATGCCCCGCCATCACATTCAACCCGGCAGGCCTCGGCCTGTACAAATTCAATCACGACCCGAATATCCAACCCGAGATCAATTCATACGTCATGGTGACAGATCCATTGAACCTGATGCAGATGCTGGCCCAGTTTTTCTATGTTGACCTCACTGCCGACGGGTCGGTGCACTACCTGAAATGTGACAAGATTTCCTCCATGCGAGATTTTCATGGCATTGATGGTTTCCTGCGCCTGGGCGGCATGAATAACATGCACCGATTGATGAATTGAGAATAGGAGACGAGACAAACGTTGCCTGATTCTGATAAAAAATGCACTCGGTGAGTGCATTTTTTATTGTGGGGAGTGCTCGGTATGAGGGCGGTAATGAGGAGGTTTACCTGTTTTTATGAGCAAAACAGGCTGTGTATCAGAAATACTCAAATATATTTGGCACTTCGTTTGAGTTGCAGTATCTTTGTCCCCCAAATAATCAACATTAATCAGAAAACAATGACAAAGAAGATTACGATTGCGATTGACGGGCATTCGTCGACCGGCAAGAGCACGATGGCCAAGGCACTGGCACGGCGCATCGGCTATGCCTATGTGGACACGGGCGCGATGTATCGCGCAGTGACGCTGTATGCACTGCGCAACAAACTCATCAAGGGTGAGAAAGTTGACGAGAAGGCACTGCGTGAGCACCTAAAGCGTGGGGAGATAGCCATCACTTTCCGTCCCACCAAGGAGGGCAAGAGCGTGACCTGCCTGAACGGCAAGAATGTGGAGCGCTACATCCGCTCGATGCGCGTGAGCAATGTGGTGAGCATCATTGCTGCCATCGGCTTTGTGCGTAAGGAGATGGTCAAGCAGCAACAGGCGATGGGCAAGGACAAGGGCGTGGTGATGGATGGCCGCGACATCGGCACGGTGGTATTCCCCGATGCCGAGATGAAGGTGTTTGCCACGGCAAGCGCAGAGGTACGCGCCCAACGCCGCTTTGACGAGCTGCGTGCCAAGGGCGACACCACGACGACCCTTGAGGAGGTGCTCGAAAACGTCAACGAGCGTGACCGCATCGACAGCACGCGCAAGGAAAGCCCCCTGCGCCAGGCCGACGATGCAGTGGTGCTCGACAATTCTCACATGAGCATCGAGGATCAGAACGAGTGGCTGTACCAGCTCTACCTTTCTAGAGTTAGAAGTTAGGAGTTAGGAGTTAGGAGTTAGGAGTTGGCATCCGCATTCTAGATGCTGACAACTGAGAGCTAGCAATCGGTAACTAACGACTGAGAATTGGCAATTGGCTACTGATAACTGACGGGTGAAAGACAATCATGGCTATCATCGAGATTGACAAGGGATCTGGATTCTGCTTCGGCGTGACGACCGCCATCAGCAAGGCCGAGGAGGAACTTGGGCGAACCGGGCACCTCTACTGCCTGGGCGACATCGTGCACAACACTGCCGAGGTGGACCGCCTTGCAAGCCGCGGTCTGGAGACCATCACCCACGAACAGCTCGAACAGCTGCACGACGTGAAGGTGCTGCTGCGCGCCCACGGTGAACCGCCCGAAACCTACGAGATTGCCCGCCGCAACCGCATCGAGATCATTGATGCCACTTGCCCCGTGGTGCTCAAACTGCAACAACGCATCAACGCCACCTTTAATGCTGCCGAATCAGGCCAGCCGGCGCCCCAGATTGTCATCTACGGCAAGCGAGGCCATGCCGAGGTGCTGGGCCTCGTGGGCCAGACCCAGGGTCGCGCCACCGTCATCGAGAACATCGATGAAATTGACAAGATCGACTATAGCCGCGACATCTACCTCTACTCCCAGACCACCAAGAGCGTGCAGGTATTCCAGCATATCGTCGAGGAAATCAAGCGCCGCGTTCAACCCGACGTGACCTTCCGCAGCTTTGACACCATCTGCCGCTCGGTCGCCAACCGCATCCCTCAGATCCGGGAGTTTGCCCGCCAACATGAGCTCATCCTCTTCGTCAGCGGTGCCAAGAGCAGCAACGGACGCATCCTATTCGCCGAGTGCCTCGACGCCAATGCCGACTCCCACCTCGTGAGCAATGAGGGGGACATCGACCCCGCATGGCTCCAGGGCAAGGAACGCATTGGCATCTGCGGAGCCACCAGCACGCCACGCTGGCTGATGCAACGCGTGAGCGACGCCATTCAAGTATTGATCAATCACCAGACCGCTAAATGATAATAGCAACCGCTAAAACAATATGACCAAAAGAAACCTCATCATCACCATCATCCTGCTGACCATCATCGATGCCCTGGCAGCAGGCTGGTATATGTCTCGTCGCATCGAGGCTGGCGGCAAGAGCCAGAACTTCTTTGACCAGCGCGACACCACCGAAGCCGTCATCGAGGCCGACACCGTAACCACCACCTCACAGGCCGACCTGTTCGACGAGATGCAGCACAACACCTATTACTTTATCGCCAACACGCCCAACATCAGCGGTGACAACAGTTCGCGCTACACGAGCATCAAGCATGTGAAGGTGAAATGGCCGCGCAAGGTCAATGGTGAGGATGGGCTGGACCAGTTGAACAAGGAGCTCATCAGCAAAGCCTTCGGCAACACCCAGGTCAAGATGGAAGATGCCCGCTATGTCTACCTCAACAAACCCGCGTTCAACAAGCCCCTGGACGAAGGCGACTACCACAAGCTAAGCAGCGCTCCGACCATCGTTCCCGTCTATGGCAACGTGAGCCAAGTGCTCGTCTATCCCTATATGACCTCGCAGCGCCTTCTCGTCATGGAGATTGACAAGGTGGAATACAACGGCAGGACCAATAGCGAGAATGACTATTTCATCCACTATGACCGCCAGCGCCAACGCGTGCTCTCACGCATCGACATTCTCGTTGCCGACGTTGACAAGGAGAACAAACTGCTCAAGGTCATCAACAAGAAAATCGATGACCTGAACAAGGGCCGCATCGAGGGTCGACAGCTGCAGCATGCTCTCAACGTCCCCGCCGAGATCTGCTGCAGCAAGAAAGGCATCCTGTTCCAATACAAACAGGGTACCATCTCGGACGAATCGGTCGAGATCCTGATCGATTATGACCAGGCTGAACCTTTCTTCACCCCCGAATTCAAACAGTTGATGGAAAACAACGGCGACTACAAGGTCTACGACGACAACATCAAGCCCGAGCCTATCAACCCGACTCATCAAGCCGCCAAGCCTGCAGTCGCACCCGCTCCTGCCAAGAAGAGCTCGTACAAGTCAAATAGCGAATACAAGCAGCCGAAGGGAAACTACAATAAATACAAATACAAGAAAAAGAGAAACTACTACGACAAGAAGAGCTACTCAGGTGCCTCTAAGCAAGAACGAACCAAGAGGAGGCATTATAGCGGGGCAAAGCGCAAATCTGGATATCGCAGCTATTCTGGGAAGCGGAGTTGGAGCCGTCGCCAACAGTGAGCCCCTTGGCTTGCAAGGCATTACGCATCGTTGACAAAGCAATTTCCTCGGTATTGTTATCCTGGCTCAAGTGGCACAGGAAGGCATAATGCAACCCCTTGTGATAGTGCTCGGCGACAAACTGCGCCGCCATGACGTTATCCAAGTGGCCTTCGTCGCCCATGACGCGCGCCTTGAGGTAGGCAGGATAGCTACCCTGCTTGAGCATATCCAAATCATAGTTACACTCAATCATCAGGTAATTGGCGTTGGCCATATAGTAGGCAGCGCGGTCGGTAATGCGGCCCATATCGGTAGCAACGACAAAGCGCTCACCCTCGTACTCGATGCTGAAACCCACGCTCTTGACATCATGGCTCGTCTCAAAGGCCGTGATCTCCATATCCATCACGCGGAAAGGAATCTCCTTGAAAATCGGGACATGAAAATCCTGGATACGGGTAGAGATGCGGCAGCGCTGCAGCATCTGGCTCATGACACCCATCGTGCAATAGACGCTGCAATGGCAACGGCTGATGGCCGGATACAGGCAACGCATGTGGTCCTGGTGGGCATGGGTGAGCAAGACACCCTTGACCATCGACCGTGGCACGCCATTCCGCTCCAACTCGGCAAAAGCCTCGTCCAGGTTGAGGACATCGTTGTCACTCTTCTTGCGCTTGCGTTTGGTCTTGGGTGGCGGCTTGATGCCCGCGTCGATAAGGACGCCACCGCGCGGAGTGCCCAAATAGGCACAGTTGCCGCTACTGCCACTGCCGAAACTCATGAAACACAAGCCCTTGCCCACCCCCTTGTAGGTAATGGCGGGCTCGGTGGTCTCATCGGATATCATGCCATGGGGCGTGTCATCACCGTCCACATCAAAACTGATCTTGAGCGGTTTGCCGTCATTGGTATATCCTTTATATTTGTGTCCTGCCATAAAGACTCTTGAGTACTTTTATTGGTACAATAGGAAAATGGTGGGTATCTTGTGGTAGTCATATTGCGACTTGCGCCACTCCCCTATTGTGCGCGTGATGATGCTCTGGTGCTCACCCGTGATATCACTTGCCACACACAAGCGCATGCCTGCAGGCAGATGCTGGGCAAGGTCGGCGATGAGCTGGTTGTTGCGATAGGGTGCCTCGATGAAAATCTGGGTCTGGTGCTCGCGCTCGATGCGCCGCGTCATTTCCTTGATGCGGGCCTGACGGGCAGCAGCCTCGATCGGCAAGTAGCCCTCAAAAGCAAATCGCTGGCCGTTAAAGCCCGATGCCATCAACCCCATCAGGATGCTAGACGGCCCGACGAGCGGGAAGACCTTATAGCCCTTGCGCTGGGCGATAGCTACTAGATCGGCTCCCGGGTCGGCGACAGCGGGGCAACCCGCGTCACTGATGACGCCGACGGCATCGCCATGGGCAATGGGGTCAAGCAGTCGTTCGAGTGCTGCGGTGTCCTTGAGGTCGCTGTGCTCGTTGAGCTCATGGAAGGTGAGCTCATCGATGTTGATGCTATGGTCACACCTCTTGAGGAAGCGCCTAGCCTCTCGCAGGCTCTCGACAACATAATAGCGAATCTCGCGCACAACCTCCACGTTGTGTGCGGGAATCACCCTGTCCTGCGGGCCATCGCTCAACTGAGACGGAATCAAGTATAAACCAGCATCTAGCATTGATTGCAACAACTGTTTTTAAGTTTATAAACTGCAAATTTAATCATTTTTTTTCATTTGCAACATGAGCTCTAGCAAAATAGACGAGAAAAACCATCTAGTGCCATCCGACGTCGCCAAACAGGCGCCTGAAAATCATCACAAATACATGCCCTCTAACTAAAAATCGTCAGTTTTTGGGGCAAAAGTGTCAAAAATTCTAAATTGGGCTGGATAAAGCAAAAAATTGTTATGATTTTATAATGTGCGCGTGACAAAATTGCAGTACTTTTGTGGCGGTAAAAAAAGATTGTTTAACTGTTCACAAACCAATTATATCAAAATGACTGACAA
>JAEEGL011823424.1_pt1 | contig 15864 bp, 13 predicted proteins | sample 9134231 | NCBI WGS metagenome assembly JAEEGL01 (sample SAMN16246548, study PRJNA631951) | gut metagenome | biome: gut microbiome; feature: rumen; material: fiber-attached | host: Bos | place: Iran: Karaj | collected 2018-10
CCTTACCCTTCTTCTTAAGCTCCTTTGTTACTGTGTCTGTGAAAGCATTGAGTGCTGCAGCAGCATCCTTCTTTGAAAGTCCTGCTTCCTTTGCGATTGCATCAATAAGTTCTGTCTTGTTCATTTAATTTTCCCTCCAAAAAGAAATATTTTACTACATTGCCCATTTTACCACTATTTTGTACCACAAACAAGCCATAAATGCCGAAAAATGCGCAAAAATTGAAGATTTTATTCACTTTTTTCGCTTTTTTACTGGATTTGAGCAGTTTTATTGCCAATTTGTGCAGGTAAATCAAGGCAAAAACATTAATCTGATCACAGAATATCCTGGAATCCCGGTCTATAAAGGTGCCTTGGAATACCATCAACCATGATAGGACCAACATCGCCCTGGATCAGAGGTCTTACATAGGTAATAAATTCGTTTGTAACATATGTTCCGTCCTTGGTAATCCACTCTCTAGGTACTGTACGCTCATCGTTTGCAATCTTGTGAACGTCCTTGACCTCTGTTCCTGCCTGATAAGGATCATCTGACAATCTCTCGATAACAACCATCTTGCCGCTATCACCTTCGTCAGCAGCCTTCATAGCAGCACCACCAACCTCATATGCTTCAAGAATATCTACACGGCTTGCGCAGTGGCTTGCAGCTCTCTGAAGAGTTGAAAGCTCGATGGCACGAGTTTTGCATCCACACTCCTTGGAAACCACATCACAGAGATATCTAGCTGTACCTGTAAGCTGCTTGTGTCCAAATGCATCTACATAATCAATATTGTTGCCAAGTTCGCTGACATACTTGCCGTCCTTGGTCCTGATGCCCTCAGAAACTGCAACGACAATTGATGCCTTGTTCTTAAGAAGACCTTTGATCTTCTTGACAAACGCATCCATATCAAATGGAAGCTCTGGAAGATAGATTGCATCAGGTCCATCACAATCCTCGCCTTTGGCAAGTGCTGTAGCGCCTGTAAGCCATCCTGCATTTCTTCCCATTACCTCTACGATGATAACCTGTCCGTGGCTGGTCTCAAGTGACCAGCTGTCCCTGATTATCTCTTTTACAGAGGTTCCAATGTACTTGGCTGCTGAGCCATAGCCTGGAGTATGGTCAGTAAGCGCAAGATCATTATCAATAGTCTTGGGGCATCCGACAAATCTTATGTCAGAGCCGGTTATTATAGCGTAGTCTGAAAGTTTCTTGATGGTGTCCATTGAATCGTTGCCACCAATGTAGATAAAGCAGTCAATCTCGAGTTTAACGAGAATCTCAAAGATCTTCTCGTAGATTTCTTTGCTCTCAAAAATCTCAGGAAGCTTGTATCTGCATGACCCCAAATATGCAGATGGTGTTCTCTTAAGAAGCTCGATATCAAGTCCGCTCTGGATGTGGTCTGCAAGATCCACATATCTGCCTTCCATAAGGCCCTGAACTCCATGGATCATGCCATATACCTTCTGGTATCCACGATCGATAGCAGTTCTGTAAACCCCGGCAAGAGAAGAGTTGATTGCTGCTGTAGGGCCTCCCGATTGCCCAACAATTACATTACGTTTCTTTTTCTGTACCATTAACTCCTGTCCCCTTTCAAGTAGTAAATACCTATAACAAACATTATAGGCGAAAAAACATTCAAGCTCAATCGAAACTTAAACGTTTTCATTCACTTTTTAGTACAAATTTCATCGTTACAGGATTATGATCTGAACACTTGAATCCTGTATCAACTGTCTGCACCCCATTTACAGACACATTATCAGAAACTATGTAGCCATCAAGCATATAGTACTGGAAATTCTGAGGATCCTTGTCAGCATCTGCATATGCCTTATCCAGAGATCTGCAGGTAGGATTTGTATCATCATAGCAGAAGGTAAAGCGGTCCCCAAAATCCTCAACATTTATAGTACCTGCCTCCCATCTTCCCTCAAGGACAGGATACTTTGAAATATCGATGTTGGAAAAAGTCTGATTGAAGTCTCCGGCAACTATCACGTAATTGCCCTTATCAGCTTCGCTGTTCATGATATCTTTTAACATATTGGTCTGGGCAATCTTGCCTTCTCCGGAATCGTAGGCTTCCAAATGAAGGTTTATAAGTACAAGCTCTTTGTCAGAGCCTTCCACAGGATGTCTGGTAACAAGAAGACATCTCTTTAAGTTAAAAGTTCTTAGCGGCCATGAAAACGGACATGGAAGTGCAACTCTCTCAGCATCAGAAACCTCATATCCTGAAACAGTAGCAAGGCCTGCATACCCCCTTCCAATTGGAGGAACAGGAAGAGGAACAAATGCCACATTAAAGTTAGATGCAAAAGTACTTTGTCTGTTTAAGCTATCTCCATTAAGGGCTCCTAAAATAGTTTCAAGCTCATCTGTGTAATAAGATCTGGAAGAGTTTCTGTCAAGCTCCTGAAAAAGGATAAAATCAGGGTTTTCTATATTTATTATCTTAGAAATATCGCTAAGGTTAGTTCTTACTCTTTCCTTGTCTGCAGAATAGACCATTTTTCCGCCGTCCATGAAAAAGTCCGCATTGTCTCCAAGTGCACCATAACCAACATTCCAGGTCATAAAGGTATATTCAGTGCCAGTCTGTATTGTTGCGTCGCATTGACCAGAAATGGGGGTTTTCTCTGTAGCCTCAGGCTTGTATTCATCTATAGTCAGATAGCCAACAAGCGCCACAACCACCAATACTACAATTAAAAGAATCGCACCTAAAATCTTAAGTAATTTTTTCATGAATTCCCTCAATCTTTCCAAAAAACGTCAAAAGGCACCCACTATAAAAGTGGAATGCCTTTAGTTACCATATACCAGTATCAGAAATCTTCTTCCTCAAGAGCCACTCTCTTGCCGTGAGCATTGCCAAGTCCATAGGCAACAGCTGCCACAACAATAACCCCGCATACAACCGCTGCGCACCCAATGTAGAGCCTCTTCTGATCTTCATCAAAGCTATCCCAGATATCCATAGCCTTGTTAATCTTGTCCTTGCAAAAGTCGATAGCTGTATCTACTACCTTAACAAAATCCATAACCCTATACCCCCTTACTCATTATTATCATGATACCGCTTTAAATGTCTTTCCTCAAGTCTTTTGAGGATATAATCTCTCCAGATGAAATCAATTATGGCTGCAAATGGAATTGCAAGAAGGATTCCTGCTACTCCAAAGAGTCTTCCTCCAAGAACAATTGAAACAAGTATCATAAGAGGTGAAACCCCAAGACTCTCTCCAAATAACCTTGGCTTCAAGATATATCCATCCACAGTTTGAAGAATAATTGTGAAAATAATAAATGAAAGAGCAAACCATGGATTAACAAGTACCAGGATAAATGCCCCTATGAGGCAGCCGACGATAGGACCAAAAGTCGGTGCAAGGTTGGTAATACCTACAATAACCGAAATAAGTACCGAATAAGGTATACCCGCAGCCAGCATAAATATCAGATTTACAACTCCTACGATAATACCATCTACGATATCAAAGCTTATATATCTGATAATGATATCATTACATCTTTTTACAAATATGCCTGTATACTTGTGATTTTCAGGCTTCATGATAAGTCCGGTAAATCTTGAAATGCCATTTATAAGTCTGTTCTTATCCAGCAAAAGATATATAGCAAGAATAAAGGCAATGACTGCATCAAAGACGCCCTTACCTATATTGGCTGTTGTAGTTGCCACACTTCCAATAGTAGACGTTACGTTAGCCATATTGTTTTCAAAATAGTTGCCTACCTTATCCAGGATATTGTCACCAAAGCTTGCAATCTTGGTGATCTCGCCTCCAAGAAGTCCTGATGGATCTTCCTTTTCAACTTCTCTCAGCACTCCCTGAAGAGTAGCCACATAGCCATCTACATTGTCTGTAAATGTTGTCACACTATCAACCAGCTGAGGAATAAGGGCAACAAATAAAAGAACTACAGCAAGAATGATAACGATCAGAGCGCATGCCACAGATAGTCCCCATTTTGCCTTCTCTTTTTTCATTTTCTTAAAGACTTTATCATTAAAAACATTGGCAAGTGGATTGAAAATATAGGCAACAATTATTCCACTTACCACAGGCTTTATAAAGGCATAAAATGAGCCTATTCCTGCAAACAAGCTTCCTATGTGGGACAGAATCATATATAAAACAACGGCAGAACAAGTTGCAATAGTATATGAAACCCATCTTTTCTTTGTCCATTTTCCTCCTAGTTTCATTATTCACCTCCAAAGCAAACTCTATACTAATTATATCTCGTTTTTATATTTATACAAAATCGTTCTTTTTCTTAGGCTTCCTAAGTACTTTTGTACTCTTTTTCTTGACGTTTTTCCTGACCGTTTTCCTATGATGATCATCGTACAAAACTCTTACTGCCGGATGAAAAAACCGATTTATGAACGCTCCAAAAAGAAAAATGTATATACAAAAATATAGCCAGAACATCATAATGACAGGAGTAGCAAGGCTTCCATAAACTGAGGTATAAGCTCCGGTATTTTCCACATAAAGTGAAAAGATCCATGAAAAGACATACCATACTACTGCTGACAGAATTGCCCCCGGAAGCTGATAGATGAATTTCATCCTGGCACTAGGCACAAAGGTATAGATAAGTGCAAAAGCCAATACGGCAATTCCAATAACAACTACAAATTTAAAATTCTCCAAAAAGGCAATTGCCCTCCAGATATGTGGATATGCGCTCATGATAAAGTGCTTAACAAAATCCCCAAATACCATGATCATCAGCATAATAAGCAGTATGATTATCATAGCAATGGTATAAAGGGCTGCTATAAATCTCAGGTAAAAATAGTTACGTCTCTCATCAACATCATAGATAATATTAAGCCCTCTGATAAGCGCCAGCATTCCCAATGCCCCCGACCAGATAGTTACAAGAGCCGATATAGAAAAAACAGCAACAGAGGACTGATACGCCTCGCTGATCAGCCTTACCATCACACTATCAGCAAAATCGGGCGTAACCTCTACCATAACTCTGATAAGGTCTTCCTGAGTAAGGGAAGTATAAGGGATTGCAGAAGATAAAAGAATCAACAGAGGGATAAAAGAAAGTATGAAGAAAAAGGCCGTGCTACCTGCGTAAGCCGCCATATTCTTTTTTTGCATTCTGTTTGCAAAATCCTTGGCAAGTGCAATCAGCGCCGCCTTAATATTCATACATCGTTCCTCAAAAATAAAATAATACGAAATGAAAAAGCAGCCATGTAAATGACTGCTTTATTTTCTAAGAAAATCCCAAAATGCCGGTTCCTGTTATTTGACTCCTAGCTAACGCCAGGTGGGTTTCCGCAACCATAATCTCTGCCTTCCTCTCCCGTAGCTGGTCTGCGCATGCGCAGGGCCGAAGGCGTGACATCAAATATGATGATCTAAGAATCCCGTTTAAAGAAATGTAGGTTCAAATTACACAGGAGTTGTCGGACATTCCAGGAGAACTACTAATACTAGGTAGTTCCTTATACCTTTATTATATCCATAGCCTCCCATTTTTCAAGGGGTTTTGGCCGATTTCACACTATTTTAACCATTATAAAGTATCTCTAAATATAGTGCTCAGGATCAGATTGCTCTTGTAGCCTCTTTGAGCCAGTTCTTGATCTCTTCATCCTTGATATAAGGGCTAACCTTCTCATACACTGCCTTGTGGTACTTGTTAAGGAGTTCCACATGCTCAGGTTTCATATAGCGAGTATCAATAGCTTCAAGATCGATAGGCGCATAGGTAAGGTGGTCAAAACCATAGAACTTGCCATACTCATTCTCTGATCTCTTGACAACCTCAACAATATTCTCTATACGGATACCGTGGCTACCCTCAATGTAAACACCAGGCTCATCAGATACAATCATGCCAGGCTCAAGAACAGCTTCACTTGCACCTTCTACATATCTCCATCTAAGACTATGAGGTCCCTCATGAACATTAAGCATATATCCTATACCGTGGCCTGTGCCATGGTTGTAGTCAATTCCGATATCCCATAATGGTCTTCTTGCATATACATCAAGGTTTCTTCCAGTGCAGCCTTCAAGGAAAAGAGCATCTGCCATCTGGAGCATACCTGCTACTGTTGCAGTATAGTGCTTCTTGATTTCGTCTGAAATCTCACCAACTACGATAGTTCTGGTAACATCAGTTGTACCACCCATGTATGTTCCGCCTGAATCTACAAGGAGCATTCCCTGTGCCTTGACCTCAGCGCAATTATCTTTGGTAGCCTCATAATGAGCCATTGCTGCGTTGGCATTGTATGCACTGATAGTAGGGAAAGAAAGCTCAATAAAACCAGGGAGCTGTGCTCTCATACTATCAAGCTTCATAGCAGCTGAATACTCAGTCATTTCAATCTTGCCAGCATTCTTCTTGACCCAATAGATGAACTCTGTAAGAGCCGCACTATCTCTGATGTATACCTCTCTGATATTCTTAAGCTCTGTCTCGTTCTTGACAGCCTTCATAAGCTCAGTAGGATCCTTCTCATTTTTCAAAGAAACGCCTGCATCCTCAGCCTTTTTAGAAAGAGTCTTGTATGTAAGGAAGTTAGTATTTCTCTTATCATAGAGAATAGTGCCATCAAAAGCTGCTTCTGAAACAAAGTTCATAACATCAGCATAATCCTTAAGTTCAATACCTACTCTGTCGCAGTAAGCCTTAACTTCCTCTGTTACCTCGTCTGGCTGAACAAATAATACGAATCTCTCAAGAGTAATATAAGCATAAGCAAGAGCTACAGGATTACATTCAACATCGTTACCGCGAAGATTTGTAAGCCACATGATATCATCAAGCTTAGATAAAAGATGTGATGATACCCCGGCCTTTTTCATCTTCTCTCTGACATCTGCAAGTTTCTGGGCGAATGATCTTCCGCAGAGTTCATCAGAAAGCACATACATATCGTGGCATGGAAGTGCCGGTCTGTCTGTCCATACTTCCTGTGCAAGATCCTTGTCAATCTTAAGAGATACCTTTTTCTCAGAAAGCTTCTTCTCAAGCTTCTCTCCGATGCTTGTAGATACAACTCTTCCATCGAAGCCAAGAACCTGTCCTTCCTTCATATTCTGAGAAAGATATTCCTCAATAGTTGGAACTCCGGGATTTCCCATTTTAAATAATTCTACAGAAGTACCCTTCATCTGGTTCTCAGCCTGAATGAAGTATCTTCCGTCTGTCCACATTCCAGCGTGATCTGCAGATACAACAAGTGTTCCGTTTGAACCATCAAATCCACAGAAATACTCTCTTACCTTAAAAAAGTCAGCTGAGTACTCAGAGTTGTGGAAATCTGAAGTCGGCATCATATAATAATCGATACCATTTTCTGCCATTTTGGCACGAAGAGCAGCAAGTCTCTCCTTTATTACTGTATTTTCGATAGCCATCTCATAACTCCTTTTTTATCAATACGATCATAAGAAATTTTAACACAGTAGTTCTAACTTGCAAGTAAAAAAAGAAGGACCCTGTCGCAGCCTTTACGCAGAGCCCTTCTTTGTTGTTATCTTATGCTTACAAAAGAAATTCTATCCTGCAAAATATCTTTTGCTTACTTCACTACCTGAAAGTCAACTACCTCGCCCTTAGTCATCTCGTCGTAAATCTCGTTCATGATGCTGTCATCTGCAACCTGGCCATTTTCATCAGCGCCATCAATGCTTGCAATATCTGAATGAGCAAAATAAGTACCATTTCCGTCTTCATCGTATTCTACCCAGGCTTCTTCATCGATTACAAAAATGCTCTCGCCTACAAAAGAATATTTCTTGAAATAGTGATTGCCGCCTACGTAAAGCTTGCCATCTTTAACAGATAAAGGATATGCTGTCCCGCCAGAAGTAACATATCCGGCATATTCAAGCTTTCCATCCTTGGTGTAGTAATAGACGTCAGCATCAATAGCCTCACTCTTACCGGCTTCAGTATCCTCAAAGGTATATTCTGTAACTAAAAGGACATCCACATCTCCAATTGTAACATTGGCATAGCCCTGGTCTTTATTTAGCTTATCTACTATATTGGTAAAGGTATCGCAGCCCGTGATATCCATAGGAACATGAGCATTTTCCTCTACTTCTTCATCTCCAATGCTGTTAGTTACAGGATCATACATCTGTTCAACCACTGCCTGAAGGTCAAAGCCGTCAAGATCAGCTGAATCAGCGCTTATGCTGTAGGCTGCACCATATTCAACATCATAAAAGGTACAAAGATCTATGTATTCGTTTTCGCCTATATATCTGTAGAACTTAGCAGGCATCTCTCCTCCTGCCCAGTTAGCAAGTACCCCTTCATCTGTAGCATTCCACTCATAATATAGTCCTGACAAATCCGCCTCAGAGTCACCTGTTGCCTGCTCTCTTGCAGTAAATGCGACTTCATCAAGAGTGAAAGTAAGCTGAACCAAAGGACCTGGAAAGCCAGACGGATCAGCAACTGAATCCAAAATACTCCACTGAACATTTGTTGCTCCCTCAGGCGCCTTAAAAAGCCTTGCAACAACTCCGTGTGCCTCTTCTTCGGTTATATCTCTCCAAGGATTAGCAAGTCCAACTTCCTCAGCAGTAGCTGCTATAGTAGAAGTACTCTCTTCCACAGAAACACTGCTCTCCTCAGTTACAAGATCAGAGCCAGTGTCCGCACCACATGCAACATTTAATACTGAAACAGTCATAACTCCAGCAACAAGACAAGCCACATATCTGCTCTTCATAATACTCCTCCTCACATATTCCATTTTTCCAAATTCGAAATTCACTTCTAATGTTAAACCATTTTTTGTACCTCAATTATTAAAAAAACATAAATATTTGCGCAGCCTATTTTCAGACTGTATAATAGTTAAGGTATCAAAAAATTTTGATCACACTTTTTAAGGGAGATTCACAAATGGAAGAAAAAGAAATACTTAAACTTATTGATCACACTCAGCTTCAGGCTAATGCTACATGGGAGGACATCGTATCACTTTGCGACGAGGCTGTTAAGTATGGCACAGCAACAGTCTGCATCCCACAGACATATCTTAAGAGAGTACATGATAAATACGGCGACAACCTCAAGCTCTGCACAGTTATAGGTTTCCCTCTTGGTTACAACAGTGCTTCATCCAAGGTTGTAGAAGCCAAGGATTCTATCGCTGATGGCGCTTCTGAGATTGATACAGTAGTTAATATCAGTGATGTCAAGAACCACAGATATGATGAAGTATTAAAAGAGCTCAAGATGATCCGTGAGGCATGTGGAGACAAGCTTCTTAAGGTTATCATTGAGACTTGCTATCTTACAGAAGATGAGAAGATCAAGCTCTGCGAGATCGTAACAGAGTCTGGTGCAGAATACATCAAGACTTCTACAGGATTTGGAACAGCTGGTGCTACTCTTGCTGACATCGAGCTTTTCAAAAAGCACATCGGTCCTAATGTTAAGATCAAGGCAGCTGGTGGAATCCGTACTATCGAAGATGCTCTTGCATATGCAGAGGCTGGATGCAGCCGTATCGGTTCCTCTAAGGTAGCTCCACTTATCGCAGCTAAATACAATCTTTGATAGAAATAAATTATCGCCAACAGGCATACATTGAAAAAGCCGCCCATCTGGGCGGCTTTTCTATTTTCTAAGTATTTATCTTTTGTTTTTCATGTGCGGTCTGCCATGTCTACATATTCCTTGCGGGGCTCAATAGCCATATAGGCAGGACGAATGATCTTTCCATTATTGGCAAGCTCTTCCATTCTGTGTGCACTCCAGCCCACTATCCTTGCTATAGCAAAAATTGTAGGATAAAGTTCCTCCGGAAGTTCAAGCATTCTGTATACAAAACCAGAATAAAAGTCCACATTGGCACTTACACCCTTGTACATAGTCCTCTCACCTGCAATAAGCTCAGGAGCAAGCTTCTCAACAAGCTCATATAGAGCAAGTTCATCCTCTTTGCCCTTTTCTGCTGCAAGCTTTTCTACAAAGCTCTTTAAAATAACTGCACGAGGATCAGACTTGGAATAAATAGCATGTCCTATTCCGTAGATAAGTCCTGCCCCATCAAAGGCTTCTTTGTTGAGGATCTTATCCAGGTAAGCTCTAACTTCTTCCTCATCCTTCCAATTCTTTACATTAGCCTCAATATCATCAAACATGTGCACAACCTTAATATTTGCACCTCCATGTCTGGGGCCCTTCAAAGAACCTATTGCTGCTGCTATTACAGAGTAGGTATCTGTCATGCTGGAACTAACCACATGAGTTGTAAAAGATGAATTATTACCACCGCCATGCTCCATGTGAAGCACAAGACAAATATCAAGGAGTTTTGCTTCAAGCTCAGTATACTGACTATCTGGTCTTAGAAGATATAGGATCATCTCTGCCGTTGACAATTCCTCTTTTGGCGGATGAATGATAAGGGAATTACCCTCATGGTAATGGTTATAGGCATGATACCCATAAATAGCCAAAAGTGGGAACATACTGATCAGCTGCAGAGACTGCCTCAAGACATTAGGAAGTGACACATCATCTGCATGATCATCATAGGAATATAGAGTCAAAACGCTTCTCGCAAGAGTATTCATCATATCCCTACTAGGGGACTTCATGATAACGTCCCTTACAAAGCTGGGTGGAAGACTCTTATAAATTCCAAGAAGCTTTTCAAACTCAAATAGTTCTTTTCCCGTAGGCAGCTTGTCAAAAAGAAGAAGGTAGGCGCACTCTTCAAAGGCAAACCTATTCTCCTTAACTGCCGCCTCTATTAATTCATGAACATCATAACCTCTAAAATATATCTCGCCATCTGCAGGGATTTCTTTTCCGTCGACTTCCTTTTTGGCGATTATCTCGGAAATCCTGGTAAGGCCGGTTAAGACACCCTTACCATTAAGGTCACGAAGTCCCCTCTTTACATCGTATTTATAAAAAAGATCGTTTTCAATAAGATCAGCTTCCTGAGAAAGCTTGGAAAGTTCAACAATTTCCGGTGTGTTCTGTGAGTAATAGCCCTTGCCTAAATCCATACGCACCTCCTATATAAACGTTTATTTTATTTGTATCAGTGTAAAAAGATTATCACTTTGAAAGGAAATCAAGAACAGCGCTCTGCATCTTGTCCTTATCTACTACTGTCTTGTGTCTGATCTCAGCAGTTCTGATAGATGTCACAGCATCAGGTATCTCGACACCTGAAACTCTTGAAAGCTCATCAGCAAGAGCAAAATCGTCCTTGGAATCATCTGCCTTTCCAAGAGCCGTCATAACGCTTCTTGTAAACTTAAATGGACTTGCTGTAGAAGCAATTACAGAAACTGTCTTATCTCCTGTCTCAGCTACATACTTGCTGTAAACAGAGCTTGCTACAGCAGTATGTGTATCCATAAGGTATCCTGTCTTATCAAAAACATTCCTGATCGTATTAAATGTCTCTTCCTCTGTAGCAAAGCCGCCATAGAAGTCTGTGAGCTTTTCTCTCATATCATCAGTGATCTCATACTTACCAGCAGATGCTAGCTGTGCCATAAACTCTGCATCCTTCTGAGCATTATCTCCAGCGATGTGATAAATGAGTCTCTCAAGATTAGATGAAATGAGAATATCCATGGAAGGAGACGCTGTTAAAACAAACTCTCTGTTTCTGTCGTACTCACCAGTCTTAAAGAAGTCAAATAAGACCTTGTTGGAGTTGGATGCACAGATAAGCTTGGCAATTGGCACACCCATATTCTTGGCATAATATGCAGCCAGAATATTACCAAAGTTACCTGTAGGAACGACTACATTTATAGCATCGCCATCAGCGATCCTGCCCTCTTTAAGGAGCTTTGCATAAGAGTAAACATAATAAACAATCTGAGGAACAAGTCGTCCAATATTGATAGAATTAGCAGACGAAAACTGGAAGCCCTTGGCATCAAGGTCTAAAGCCAGCTCTTTATCTGTAAAAATCTTCTTGACCCCTGTCTGAGCATCATCAAAGTTACCCTCTATACCAATAACGCAGGTATTATCTCCCTTCTGGGTAACCATCTGCTGCTCCTGTATAGGGCTTACTCCGTGTTTAGGGTAAAAGACAATGATCCTTGTTCCAGGAACATCTGCAAAGCCGGCAAGTGCAGCCTTACCAGTATCACCACTAGTAGCAGTAAGAATAACGATCTCATTTTTAACATTATTTTTCTTGGCAGCTGTTGTCATAAGATATGGCAGAATTGAAAGAGCCATATCCTTGAAGGCAATTGTAGCTCCGTGATAAAGCTCAAGGTAAAACGCTCCATCAGCCTCTGAAATAGGAGCAATCTCCTCTGTGTCAAATTTGGAATCATAAGCATTTGTTATGCAGTATCTAAGCTCTTCCTCTGTATAATCAGTCAAAAGAAGCTTCATTACTTCATATGCAGTCTCTTTATAATCTAGCTGCGCAATTTCCCTAAGCTCTTTTTCCAAATGTGGAATATGATCAGGAACGTAAAGACCTCCGTCTGGAGCAAGTCCCCTTAAAATAGCTTCAGATGCCTTTATCTGGCCCAAAGCCCCTCTGGTGCTACTGTACAAAACTTCCTTTGCCATTGCTTTCACTCCTCTTTTATTGGTAAAATAAAATATATCATATCTGTGAATGTGTTTTAGAATAAAAAACAGTAAAGATTACCTCTTTGAGTACTCAGTATACCATAAGATAGGTCAATATATCTACACAATATTTTAGCACTTTGAACTATTAAAGTTGTACAATATGTAAAATCAATCCGTTTCCTTTATCTTTGTGTTTTCTATGGAGGGATGATATTGAAAAGAAAAAAATCTGTCGGGGTATATCATACAGTGCTAAAAGATGGGACACCATCCTACAGGGCTTCCATAACCTTTGAGGGCAAGCACATCTCTCTTGGGTCTTTTAGCGAGGAAAAAGAAGCTGCTTTTGTATATAAAGAGGCCTATAAGATCCTGCACTCTAACTCTTTTTCTTTATCATCTTACAAAGAGAATATGCATATTCCTTATGAAAAGTTTGTCTGTCTAATAAACTTCAGGGACAAAGGAATGTATATTTCCAATCCAATTTATCTTGAAAAAAAATACTTCACCTATCACTTAGAGCCTGGCCTTTTCCTGAAATTCGATATTGATGATCTTTTCTACTATTCTTCCCACAAGATAATGAAAAGAGGTTCCCACCTTTTTGTTGCAGACTACGGAAGCCAGCTCTCAATTTTGCAGAGATATGGCATAAAAAGCTACGCTGTTGAAGGCAGGGACTATCATTTTGTAAATGATGATCCCACAGATTTTAGATACGAAAATATAGTGATACTAAACAGATATCATGGAGTTAGGCAGTTCGCAGAAAAAGGTTTTATAAAATATAAGACTGTTATCCATGTGCGCAGCAACTATATTGTTGGGAAATATAACTCCGAAGCTGAAGCGGCTATAGCCTATAACAAAGCTGCAGATATATTAATAAAAAATGGGATAAAGAAAAACTTCCAAATGAACTACGTGGAAGATCTTTCTCCATCCCAATATGCAGACATTTATATGAAATTAAAGGTTTCTCCAAAACTATTTCGTGTCCGAGCAGATCACGTGTAGCTTACAATCCTCTCCATAGGCTTATCTACATCAACATAGTTCTTGGCATAGTTTTCAGGATCAACATATATATCTATGCTATCTCCTATAGCGATGCAATTAGCTGGGTCTTCGTATATGTTTCTGCTCTTAAACTGGTAGATCATGCCTGTGCCCGGATCCTGATATGAGCAGTATACAACGTGAGGATGTCTGCCATTAACTCGCACGCTAAAGTTAACGTCAATGTTTGTAACTGTTCCATGAATAACTCGTCCGTTTTCAAGAAGCCATTTTGTCTTACTTTTCTTTTTAGCTATAACGACAACAAAGACAATTCCTATAGTAAAAAAGACTAGTCCAATTCCACCAAAAACGCCTAGAAAAAGGATATCTGACCATTCTGTACCTATAACTTTGCCCGGATTGTTATTATCAATATAAACTGTGATAGTCTCTCCTTCATACATGCTGCTTGAATATACATTCAAACTCACATCATTATACTGCCTGCCTTCAAACTCATAGGATACATATACATTATGACTATCGTTAGTGCCTCCACCCATGTAGCTTATCTTTGATATGGTAGCTTCAATCTGAGTCGCATTTTCCTTCTGACCACGCATAGACAGAAACATACAAGTGCCTATGATCATAAACGATATACCTATTGAGATAAAAACCATCTCTAAAATAATAAAAACCAAATCTGCTGAGTTTTTTCTTTTATTTCCCATTTTCATGCCTCCCTAAAGACTTTGATATTATATATCTATAACAATAAATCTACAAATTTAGTTGCGAAATAATTCCTATTAGGTTACGATAATCACTATGCAAATTGTAAGCAATCTAAATTCACCGGAGTATTAAAATGGCTAACGTTCTATCCAAGAAATATGCAAAAGATATGACTGTAGGAGATCCAAAGGCTCTTATTCTTTCTTTTATGCTTCCCATGATGATGGGTAATATTTTCCAGCAGTTTTACAATATAGTAGACACAATTATTGCGGGAAGATTCATAGACGCCAAGGCTCTTGCAGCAGTTGGCTCAACAGGACATGTCACAAACTTATTCTTCGCCCTTGGAAACGGCCTTGCAACCGGTATTGGAATAATTATTTCTCAATTCTTTGGCGCAGGTGACATGAAGGGGGTTAGAAAGGTAATAACAAACGCCCTTGTCATTGTCAGCGCAACTTCAATTTTTGTGGGGCTTCTTGGCTTTTCTTTTTCAAGACTTATCCTTACAAAAGTTATGAATACACCTGAAGACATTCTTGAAAATGCAATTGCCTACATGTCCATAATATGCGTAGGTTTCATAGGAACAGCTCTTTATAACACAATTTCCTATATCATGAGAGGTATTGGAGACTCTCAGACCCCTCTTTACTTTCTGATAGTTTCAAGCTTTTTAAATGTAGCCATGGATCTTTTATTTGTAATTGCCTTTGACCTTGGAGTTTCAGGGCTTGCCATTGCCACAGTTACCGCTCAGGCCATTTCTGCTGTAGGCTCTATAACTTATGCTTTTTTCAGAAATCCTATGTTCAAATTAAGCCGCTCTGATTGGCAGATGGATAAAAATATCATCACAAAGTGCTACACAATCGGCGGTTCAATGGCTCTCCAGAGTGGCCTTGTAGCCCTCTCATTCGTAATTCTTCAAAGAGTCATCAACTCTTTTGATTCAACGATAGTAGCTGCCTTTACCACTACCAGCAAGGTAGAAAACCTTGTAAACATGCAGTTTAAGGCTCTTCAGGATTCTCTTTCAACCTTTACAGGCCAGAACATGGGTGCTGGCAAGGGTTCTCGTGTCAAAAAGGGCTTTAAGCTGGGCATGACCATGATGGTAATATATGCGGTCATCATGATCATCCTGATGGGACTTTTTGGCGATGTCTTCGTAAAGATTTTCATCAAGTCAGAAGAAGCCCAGGTCATAGAGTACGGTTCCAGCGCAATGCGCATCCTCTCCTACTTCTATCTTCCACTTGGAATGATCTATGTATGCAGAGGTATCCTTAACGGCGCAGGCGATGCCAAGTTCCCAGCAATTTCCGGAGCTTCAGAGATGATTGGCCGAATCGTATTTCCTACTCTCTTATGCTCCCTTCCATTTATCGGAGCCTGGGGACTTTGGATCTCAACCGGCATTACCTGGACAATCGTCGGCCTCACAGCCTTTGTCCGCTTCAACATGAAGGACTGGCGCAAGGGACTGGATTTCTGATTTCTGA
>JAEEGL013758920.1_pt1 | contig 15864 bp, 11 predicted proteins | sample 9134231 | NCBI WGS metagenome assembly JAEEGL01 (sample SAMN16246548, study PRJNA631951) | gut metagenome | biome: gut microbiome; feature: rumen; material: fiber-attached | host: Bos | place: Iran: Karaj | collected 2018-10
GAAGATCTGGCAACCGACGAAGGAAGAAACTTTGCCGAACAATGGAAGCGCGCTTACGAACTTGATCCTCCTTATGTGATGATAACCGGATGGAACGAGTGGATCGCGGGACGATGGGATTATGGCGACGGTCGCGGAGTTTTCGTCGATCAATATAATCGAGAATATAGCCGCGATATTGAACCCATGAAAGGCGGACACCTTGACGCTTATTACATGCAAATGATCGAAGGAATTCGCCGTTATAAGGGAGTCGTTCCGCCTCTTCAAACTCAGATTGGAATAACTATTGACGTTAAAGGGAGTTTTGCGCAATGGAACAACGTTGAGACAATCTTAACCGATTGGAAAGGCGAAACGGTCAAACGAGACTTCCGAGGTCAGGGAGGAACGCATTACGTCAATGAAACGGGGCGCAACGACTTCGTCGCTTTTAAAGCAACGCGCGACTCCGACAATTTCTATTTCTATGTAAAAACAGCCGCCCCTATCCAACCCGCTCTTCCCGACAATCTTTGCGTCATGATTGACGTCGATTCCAATTTACAAACGGGGTTCGTCGGAGGCGATTATTTAATTGGCCAGACGTACGACGGGACGACGGCTTCCCTTGCCTTTTTTGCCGGCGATAATCCCGAGGAATGGAATTGGAAACAGAGCGGAGAAACGGCGTATAAAATAGAAAACGACGAATTGATGATCGCAGTTCCTTATAAGGCTCTCGGTCTTGACGCGGCGAACGCCTCGTTTAATGGTATTTCGTTTAAATGGTCGGACAATTTGTCCGGAAACGTTACGCCTGCGGAACTCTACACGACAGGCGACGTCGCTCCTGAAAGCCGGTTCTTCTTCCACGTTACGGAATGAACTCAATCCTCCCTGACGTAAAAACGGCGCGAACCGTCCAAACGATTCGCGCCGTCTTTCTTAAACGATGCGTCAGGGGACCGTCTATTTTACCCTCGATATCTTTTCTTCAAGCGGAACGCGAGAAGTCGCGCCCGAAACGCCGTCGACGGAAGGCGTTTCTTCACGGCCGATCAAAAGCGCGGCATAAGCGTTGTACTTCACGGGGATCCCAAGTCGTTCTTTAAACTTCTCATTTGTTTTAGGACAAGGCGACGCGACGGTTTTCGTCCCGTATCCTAACAAAATCGCCGTTACCGCCATGCGATCGCAAGCGGCGCCAACGTCGAATCGAGCGTAGTCGGTATCGTCGCCACAGACAAAAATCACCGTCGGACTTCCCGTCAAAGAGAGACGACCGGCCTTGATCTCAGCGGCGCGATCTATTTCGGCAAGAAGTTGCCGATCTGTTACCGCCGCAAAAAACCATGGTTGTCGATTAAGCGCGCTCGGGGAATTAGCGCCAATTTGAAGGATGTTCTTCAAATCGTTTTCGTCGACAGGCTCGTCAGAAAACTTCGTCGCGGAACGAACTTCCGTTAGGCGTTTTATCAAATCGTCTTTTCCTTCTTCGCTTCTGGCGGCGTCGGTAACGACTAACCCCAACACTCCGCAAGTAGCGCCTACAATAGCTTCGCGTCTGTTCATTTCTTTTCTCCTTTTTTTATTGACCTCGGACGTCTCAATACGACGTCTACAGCGATGATATCAAATTCACAAGGATATTTCAACAAAGATAAAGATAGCGACGTCGTCTTCCGTCATGCGCTTAGCTTGATGAAATAAGTTGGACGATTATAATCAATTCTCGCGTTGTCGCTGCAAAGCGCTTTTTGAGCGTTTTTCAAACAAATCCGATCTCTTTTAGAGACGTAGCGCCATTTTGTGCACGCACTTGCATAATGATTGATAAAAAAAGAAAAATAGCCGTTTTGGCAAGCCTAAGCGCAATGGCCAGCGTACAAGGCGGGGCGTCGATTGCCAAAATACTATTTCATTCTCTTGGCCCTGCAGGCGTGGCGACGCTTCGCACGGGTCTTGCCGGTATACTCTTAGCGCTAATCAACCGTCCGGCCGTCCGGAAGTTTTCGCGAAAACAATGGCTTTACGTTTTCTTTTACGGCTTTTCTACCGGCGCGATGAACCTTATATTTTATTACGGAGTGCAACGCATACCACTTGGACTCGCCGTAACGTTGGAATTTATCGGTCCTCTTGGTTTAGCGCTTTTAACGTCGCGAAGAGCGCCCGACTTTTTGTGGGCGATCCTAGCAGGCGCGGGAATCGCGCTCATCGTTCCCTGGGGCAAACAGGGTTCGGTCAACGACCTTGATCTTCTCGGCGTTATCCTGGTGTTTATCGCCGGCGTCATGTGGGCGGCGTACATCGTGTCCGGAAGAAAAATTGCGCAGAGAATGAACAATTCCGACGCCGTTACTTGCGGTATGTGCGTCGCGTCGGCGCTCATTTTACCTTTCGGCGTTTTTAGCGGCGACCTGTTCCATTTAACGCCAAAACTTGCGCTTCTGGGATTATGCGTGGCTGTCCTTTCAAGCGCGCTTCCTTTTACCCTCGACCTTTTCGCCTTAAAGGAAATACCGTCGAAAGTGTTTAGCGTCCTTCAAAGCCTTCAACCTGCGTTTGCGGCGCTCTCGGGTTTGATATTTCTTCACGAGCTCCTCACATGGACGCAATGGCTTGCTATTTTTTTAGTTATTATGGCAAGCATGGGAGCGACTCTCAGTCGAGATTAATCTTTTTTAGAATAAAAGCTTGAGTTGATCCTTTCGTCTGATACCATTGATAGCGTCGCTTTTTGAAACCCGCTCTTTTTTGCTTCTGGCGTTTCGTTTAAACGCCTTTTTGCCTTACAATTATTTCGTTGGTGTTCAAACCACTGGAAGGGAGTTCCCATGCGCAGTATTTTTTCTGCCAGGAGCGCTATGATTTTCCTCGCGCTTCTCGCAACCGTCGTCTTAAGCTCGTTTAACTCAACCCACGCCGCAAAGCCTGAAATTGACTGTTCGAAGATTCGCGGCGTTTGTTACGGTATTGTCAACGACGCGGAACAAGTTCGCCGAGAACTTGGATATGGGAGTCGCGTTCAGTTGAACGCCGTGCGTTTTTGGTTGAGTCGAGTGGCTTACGAACGCCAGGGCGAAAAGTATATCCAGCAAATCGTCGATTTTGTTCGTATTTGCGACGAATGCGGTTATAAATCTATGCCGATCCTCTTTAACGGCAACATGCTCAATCCTAAAACGATCGAGCCGGGCGACTACGAAGCCTCCGACGCCTACGCAATCGCCGTCGTCAGCGCGTTGAAGGACGAACCAGGCTTGCTAATGTTCGACGTTATGAACGAACCTCTTTGCAGTCCGTATATTTACCAGTCGCCAAAAGAAGAACGCGCGGATCGAGAGGAAAAAATCTGGGCGTTTTTAAGACGAGAAATTGAAGTCGTCCAAAAAAACGCGCCGGACGCGCTAACGACCGTAGGATACACCACCGCATGGGAAATTGAAGAATCGACGGCTAAAATGATCGACGTGCTCTCTTTCCACGACTATAACGACTTGAGAGAACGCGTCGACAGTAACTTTAAACTTGCAAAAGAATGGGGACAAAAACTCAATAAACAGGTTATGAACACTGAAACAGGCTGTCTTGCCCGCGCCAATCCGTACGAAATGGCGTTGCAGTATTGCAACGAATATAATATGGGCTGGTTCGCGTTTGAACTGATGATTCACGGTCGCTGTATAGACGAGCACGGCATATTCTATCCTGACGGAACAATTCGCGATGCGGGCACCATCGCCGCTATGTTCGGCTGCTATCGAAATCGCGACAGCAGAACGGTGATCCCAACCAACCCGAACCGCGAGGGAAAAGTCGATCATGCTCTCGCCTTGCTCCGCGACGCCCTTAAAGAATACACGAGCGACGCTTTCGATTATCGTCGTAGCGATAAAAAGAAATTACTGGACGCGTGCGAAGTCGCGGCCAACCTTCTTGAGGCATGCGAACTTGTTCCTATGAGCGATTTGCCAACAACAAAAATCGAAGAATTTAGACGCGACGAAAACGCAGATCTATGGGAAATACGAAAATTTGCTTTTGATCTGGCGGAGCGACTTAAAGAGGTTGCGCAGATTTTCTAACGATAATAAACGCGAGAGCGTTTGTTTAATTAAAACGTATGAAAACGAATAAGCGGTTCTATGAACGCCATACACAAAGCTCATAGAACCGCGTCGAGAGAAAACGAACTAATCAAAATAAAGGATGTAAATCCAAGAAACAAAAAAGAACGCGTTACCGTATGAGCGCCGCGTTCAAAATGAGAGTGTCGGGGCTCGAACCCGAGACCTACGGATTAAAAGTCCGTTGCTCTACCAACTGAGCTACACTCCCAATTCCTTTGAATTCCAGCTCAAACGAATAGGGGCATTATAACAACGACTTTCGTCTTGTCTAGACCCTGACCTTTTAAATAATCTGAAAGCAAGCGGCTAACATGGGCTATTTTAGAAAAACGACGCCCTTGACCGCAGATATATATCGCTCAAAACCTACGCGAGTCTAATTGCGGTCATAGTCAAACTCGCGCCACACCATCGGACGGGTATGGCGGGACTCAATGCGCAAAACGACTTCGCCGTTAACAAAGATTCTTACAGTGCCGCTTGACTGACTGACCGCAATAGCGACGGCGTTGGTGCTTCTACTAACCGCGGCGGCTGCCCAATGTCTGGATCCCAAGCCTTTAGAAAGAGTTATCATAGCAGTGGAAGCGTCCAGCAAACGACAAGCCGCCGTTACAATGCCGTCCAGCGAAATCACAAAAGCGCCGTCAAGTTGAGCGATCTCTTTAATACCTTCACGAACTCTGGGATCGAACAAGTCGCGTTCTTTGCACTTATATCCCTTTACGGGATCGAATCCGGCCGGCTTGCTATTCTCAAGAACCTTCTTTGTGTCGCCAACGACGAACAGCGTTCCGACCGATTTTCCTTCGCGCCCTTCGCGACCAATTTCCAGGGCGAGGTCAACAACCGATTTTAGGGTCTTAAGAGGCACTCTCGTCTCGATCTTTCGCAACTCCTTGCCAGTTAATCGTTCAAGATGTTCGCCGAGATTAATGACGCTGATCGAATCAAAGCCTACGGTGTCGAAACCGCTATACAACGCTATTAGACGCGACCCAGGCGTAAAGAAATCGTCGGCGACCGCTTCAAGAATCGCGTGCGTCATTCTGTCGTAGACGGGCGCGTCGTCTTGCAACTGCAACAAAACAGTCTTAACGTCGGCCTCTTCAGCTCCGACTAATGCTTCCTTGTTGGTCGCCGCCGCCACAAAATAGGTCTCGCCGAGAAACTTTTTCAACCGTTTCCAATCAATCGGAGCGTCAAAAAACAGCAATAACCCCGACGCTTCCATCTCCTTACTGAGGCTTATAGCGTCGTTCAAAAACTTTTGAAGATACTCTGTAAATTTTAACGGTTCCATGGCGGCGACTCGGAAGGTTAATGGCGATGCGGCGACTTGTCTTTCCAGGCGTTCACTGGGAGACGCCCCGTGTCGCGTATATCGACATTTTATAGACGTCGCCCAAACAATCTTTTCAAAAAAATAGGCGCAATTTTCAAATTTAAAAACATCCGCAGACAATCAAGTCCAAAACGGATTACACGTAGTCGCGTTACTGTTATAGTATGCGCGACGTCCCTTACTCTTTCGCTATTTTTCCGAAATTATACAAGAACGGCTAACAATAATAACTCCGTTAGAAACAAAGTGTCGCGTAAAAATACTTTCGCTCATAACGCGTCTGTTAAAGATCGTAACGATTGATCACGTCAATTAGTTGTTTTACAACAGATTACGTAAAATAAAAAATTTCCAAAAAAAATTTATTTCCCTCTTGTCAAAAACAATATGAAGAAGATAATGTTCCCAGAATTACTGATAGTAATTCTAACAACGCGGAGCATAAGTTTGTTTTATATCATCATAACTTTACCAGGAGTAGAAAATGGCTGAACGTAATCCGTTTGAAATCGCAAAGGTTCGCATTGTTAAGGCTGCGAAGGCATTGGGGCTCGACGAAGCGACGACCACGTTGTTGTGCACCCCTCAGCGCGAAGTTCACGTCGCCCTTCCCGTCAAGATGGACGACGGCACGACGAAGGTTTTCCAAGGATTCCGCGTCCAATACAATACCGCTCGCGGTCCTGCAAAAGGCGGCATCCGTTGGTTCCCGACGGAAACGGTCGACACGGTTCGCGCTCTTTCCTGCTGGATGACGTGGAAATGCTCTGTCGTCGATATCCCTCTCGGCGGCGGCAAGGGCGGAATCATCTGCAATCCGAAAGAGCTTTCCGACGGTGAAAAAGAACGTTTGGCTCGCGCGTATGTTCGCGCTATCGCTCCTGTGATCGGCATCACCAAAGACGTTCCCGCTCCGGACGTCTACACCAACGGTCAAATCATGGCCTGGATGATGGACGAATATGAGAAAATCACCATGGAGTCCCATCCTGGCGTCATCACCGGCAAACCGATTGAAATTGGCGGTTCAAAGGGACGCGGCGACGCCACCGCGCGCGGCGGCGTCTATGTTGTGCGAGAATGCGCAAAAGCTTATGGCATCGACCTCAAAGGCAAGACCTGCGCTATTCAGGGATTTGGAAACGCCGGTCAATTCGCCGCTACGTTGTCCGAAGAAATCCTTGGCATGAAAGTCGTCGCGGCAACCGATTCTAAGAGCGGCGTCTATAATCCGGACGGAATCGACGCAAAAACGCTCGTCGATTATAAACTCAAGAATGGCTCGCTCGCCAATTTCCCAGGCGCGAAAAGCATCACGAACGAAGAACTCCTCGCTCTCGACGTATGCGTTCTCTTCCCCGCCGCTCTTGAAAATACGATTACTGAAGAAAACGCCGACAATCTCAAGTGCCAGATCATCTGCGAATTGGCGAACGGCCCCACGACGCCGGAAGGCGACGCCATCGTCGACGCTAAAGGAATTCACCTTATTCCCGACTATCTTGCGAACGCCGGCGGCGTTACCGTTTCCTACTTCGAACAATGCCAAAACGCTCAGAACTACTATTGGGAACTTGAAGACGTTCAGAAGCGCTTGGATCAGAAGATGACCAACGCGTTTAAAGCCGTCTACGAGATGAGCGTTGAGAAGAAAGTCAGCCTTCGCGAAGCGGCTTATCTCGTCGCGATCAAACGCGTCGCCGACGCGATGAAACTGCGCGGTTGGGTTTGATTTTAAGTCCTATTGGCTAATGAACATCGAAACGGAATACGACGTCGTTTGTCGTATTCCGTTTCTTTTTTCTCTTTCAAGGAAACAGTAATCGTAGAAGTTGTCTATTCCTTAATTCATTTTATAATATCGGCGTTAGTCGTCGTTTCTTGTCTGTTGAATATTGAACTGCGTTGAAGTTACCTACAAAAGGACGTCGTCATGAAGTATTGGCAAGATAAAATTGTTTTAGTCACGGGCGGATCAAACGGATTGGGGCGCGTTATCGCAGAAACCTTCGGCTTAAACGGAGCTAAAATTGCGATCGCGGGACTGGAACCAGGCGATGTCGAAAAAACCGGCGAAGAAATGAGGTTAAAAGGAATTGAAGTTTTGCCTCTCGTAGCAGACGTAACGAAACCTGCCGACGCGCGACGAATAGTCGACGAAACCGTCGCCAAATACGGTGCGCTTGACGCGCTCGTCAACGCGGCGGGCCGGACGCATCGCGGTTTTTTAATGCAGACCTCTCTAGAGGAATTTCAATCCCTTTGGAATCTCAACGTTATGGGAACAATAGCATGCACCCAGGCTGCGGTTCCTTATTTGCTAAAACGGAAAGGACACGTCATTAATATTGGTTCTTTAGCCGCTAAAAGCGCGGCAAGATGGGTGGGAGCTTATCCAACTACGAAACATGCCGTGGCCGCTTTTTCGCAACAACTGCGTCTTGAAACGCGTCCGGACGGACTTCACGTACTGTTAGTGTGTCCTGGCCCCGTTAAAAGGGATAATCCGCGGTTATACGCGCTGAAAAACGCCGAAGGAATTCCTCAATCGGCGCTTATGCCAGGGGGAGGCGTCAAAGTTGGCAAGATTGACCCGCACGTCCTGGCTCAGCGCATTTTAACAATGTGCGAAAAACGTCGTCCGGAACTTGTCGTACCGTGGAAAGCTCGCATCCTTTTCTCAATCGCTCAGATGTTTCCGAGACTTGGCGACTGGATCGTCTTAAAATCGACTTGAGACCTTCGATACGCCCCCGCTCCCCGAACGCATGAAAGAGTTCCGCCGTTATTGTTGTTCCACGTCGTCGGGATGGAGTATTTTGACTAGTTCTTCAAGAAAGAGGACTGTCCGTGGTCCCGGTATTGTCGCATAGTCTTCGAAAATAGGAAATACTCGATTATTTTTGATCGCGTCTACGCTATCGCCAAGCGACGCCCAATCGGCAACTCGTTCGTCATACTTTTGTTTAAGAGCGTCTCCTTCGTATTTGACGCCGTCTGTAGACAAATCCAAAATTGCCTCCGGATTGAGTTCCAGAATTCCTTCTGCCGTTATTATTGGGGAAGCGCCTGCCAGGTTGCCCGCCGCGTTCGTAGCGCCGACAATCTCTAGTACAGAGTCAAAATATGGATTATGTCCCGCGACATACGCTTCTCCTATTTTTCCAAGCCCTACCGTTCGATAAATTGAAATCAACGTTTTAACCTTAGGCTTGTCCGCGACGCTCTCTCGAATTGAATCAATCTGTTCTTCAATCTCACGACGCAAACGCTGAGCGCGTTCGCAAATCCCAGGTAAAACGTTTTCCACACGATTAGAAATAACGCCATACGAATCTAAGACGCCCTCCAATGAGGAATGATCGACGGCGATCGTTTCGACTCCTAACGCAGCCATTTTTTGCGGCAGAACGTCGTTTTCCTTCAAAACGACGACAAAATCCGGATTTAGCTCTGCAATTGCTTCCGAATTATAATCGTATAAACTGCCAATTTTGGGAAGGTTCGACACTTCTTCCGGATATTTGCAATAATCTGAAACGCCCACGACATAATCGCCAAGCCCCAAAACAAAAAGAGTTTCAGTAACGCTGGGAACGGTTGACACGATGCGTAACGAACGCGCGTTATCGACGTCGCTTACCTGAGCGTCGTTTGGCGTGCTTGTTCCTGTTTCTGAACGGACGCATCCCATAACGCCGCTCGCTAGAATCAGTAGGAACAGACAGACTCCAAAACGAATAAAACGATAAACTTTTTCTAGCGAAGATTTGAACTTCATATTACGCCTTTACTCAAAAAAACTAAGAAAAAGTTAAGCAAGAAATAAAAAGAGCTCCAAAAACGGAGCCCTTCAACGACATACGTACAAAGCGCCCCAAGTAGGACTCGAACCTACAACCTACGGATTAACAGTCCGCCGCTCTAACCAATTGGGCTATCAGGGCAATCGTCGTAAGCGCAAAGCCTAAGACGGAGATATGATAACATTTCCCCCGGATTTAACAAGAGGTTTTTTAGAATTAATAACAAATTTTAATCCGTCAAAAAATCGAAGCTCCTCAACACGATCGAAAGTCAAACGATTTCAATCGTTTTTAGGCCTATTTAAAAACACGTCCGTAAGTCTTCCAACGATCATGAAGCCACCAATACTGACAAGGATTTAACCGAATTTGCTCCTCAAGTTTGGCAGCGTGCCATTGGGTTATCTCTTGAACCGTCGAAAGATTATCCCGCGTCGAACGAGGATCGAAGAAGTCGACCATTCGCATGGTAAAATGCATCGGCTGATTGTCGGTACGCGTCGCAAAACAGATAAAAATAGGCGCGTCATACTGCAAACTCATCAGAGCCATCGCTTTATAAGCAGAGGCAGGTCGGTTAAAAAACTGAACCCACGCCCCCTTTCGACCGGCAGCCTGATCCGCCAGGAAAGCCATGACGCCGTTCGCCCCCAAGACTGACAAGATATCCTCATAACCTTTGTTCTTGTCAATAATGTATTGACCGGTTTGTCCGCGAAAATCTCCTATAAAATCGTTTAAAAACGGATTATCAAGCTTTCTTGCTACTGAAAAAGTCGGATAACCGAGCAATCCCAGAATAAAACCTCCCATCTCAAAATTGCCAAAATGGGCGGTAATTAAAATCAAAGGTCGTTCCTTTTGTAAGGCGCTAAACATCTCGCGTCCATTTTCGATTCGAATGTTCTTCCACCAATTCAGACCGTGCATTTGTCGTGGCGCATGAGCGACTTCCGCAACCATCAAAAATAAATGCGTCCACATCTTTCGGGAGACGACCAGTCTTTGTCGAGCGGACATATCGGGAAAAGCATGAGCAAGATTGGAATCGACCAATTTTCTGCGGATACGCATAACGTCGTTAAAGAAAAACGCCAAAAGTTCGGCCCAACGGCTGCACACATTAAGAGAAATCGACTGGACAACGCATATGGCTATACGAACAATAAGATAAACAATGTAGTCTAAAACGTATTGTATGTGCTTTTTCATCGTCAATCAGACGAACGCCCCAAACAGGGCCTTCGTCCCTTGCTTGTTTCGTCGTCAAATCCGTTTGACGCCAAAATAAAAAGGTCGCTTGACCAAAACAAAGTAGTCAAAACCTGTAAAACGACGGTATTTTAGCAAAAAGAAGCGTTTTATGCAAGCGTTCTTCCAAATTCTATTATACGAAAAACATATGCTAAGAGAAAAACAAAAAACGCCGACAAGCGCCGTCGGAAAAAGAAAGATCGTTGCCTGCGAGACGTATGCTAAGGTTCGAACAAGATAAAACAGCGAAACGCTAATCAGAAGCGCGAGCTTCATTAACGCGAAGAGCTCTTCGTCCCCAATTAAAACCGTCAAGATTTTCAACGGCGTCGCGCGCCTCTGACTCGATAGGCATAACGACAAATCCAAAACCTTTTGAACGTTTCGTCTTTCGATCAACGGCAACCTCTGCGGAATTCACGGTTCCATATTTTTCAAAAAGAGAACGCATCTCGACGGCGGTAGTTTCAAAAGAAAGATTGCCCACGTAAATTTTCATCGGAAACTCGCTGTACCGCCATATTCAACCAGTCGTCTGCGGAGCGTTCCGTTCAAGAAATGGGACGACAAACGAAAAAGAACACTTCCAAACGAACAAGCGTTTCGACGGAGCCTTACATAAGATTCAGAAAAAGGAGTGGAGGCGGCGGGAATTGAACCCGCGTCCCGCGACGTCTCTACAAGGACGTCTACGCGTGTAGTCGATTCTTTGAGTTTTAGTTCCCTTGACCCCTTATCGACGACGGTTTCGCAGAAACGATTCGAAAGCAAAATTTAATCTCGCGCGTGTTCGACGCGGCGCAAGACGATCCGAATTTAACGACCGGATTTTTCGCCTCTTCGGCTAAAGCTCAAATCCAGGGACGCCTGTTCTTAGGCGGCCATAGCCATTTGGTTATTGGCAATTGAAATTTTCAATCGGCTTTTAACGAGGCCAACCGATCAACCTCGACGCGCAATCCAAGCTTCGCTCGCCCGGTCGAACCCAGTTCGCCCCCGGAACCACAAAACGACCTGAGTTTACCCCTCTTTTTCATTTCGACAAGGGACTTCATATCGCTCAGGACGCTTTTTCTTCAAAAACGTCCGGAGCGCTTCAATCTGTTCCTATAATCGACGCCGTCTTATCGATTTCCTCAATCAAATAACACGACGTTACAACTGTACAGTGTTTCACTTCAGGAGAAACAAATATTAACGTCTTATGACCGGCGAGTTTAACGGAAAAAGAACAATCGTCGGTTTCAAAGGAGCTAATCGAACCTGAGTCAGGATCCAAAACAGTCCAAGGATCAGAAGCAAACGAGACGTCTGCGCCGATTCCTGTCATCCTCAAAACGCCGCTCCAATCGGAACGATCGGCGTTTGAAACTAAAAAGATCAAACGTCCCTCGCGTTCAAACGCACCCTCTATAAGACTGGGAGCGTCAGGTTCCGGCGTCAAACGAGGACCAGAAAAATCGCCTAGTTCACGAGCTACGTCTTCCCAGGCGTCAATAGGCTTGTCTTCCTCAACCCAATACTCTCGAAAGTTCGGATCCGACCAATCATAGTCGATTTTTTCAGACCAACGAGGAAAAATAACCCCGCTAAACATGTCCTTGAGTCGCTTCGCCTCTTCCGGATCAGAAGGATCGTTCGTCAGATTCTTCAAAGTGTCTCGATCGATCACACAAAAAGACGTCTGAACTCGCGACAACCCCGCGCCTAAAATATTAAACGAATGAACAATTTGCTGAGCGCGTTCCGACTGTTTCGAAAGATCGGTGAGCGAGCCGTTATACGGACGAAACTCCGACTGGAGTTCTTCAATAGGATAATAAATCAAGATGGGCCGAACTGGCTTGGCGTCGCGTAATATTGCGTTTAATCTTCCGACAAAGCGACAATAATTGCGATGGGTTCCTTCGTTGCGATAATCGGCGCCCCCTATTCCGTAATAGAGCGCAAACTCAGTGATACCAAAAGCGGCCTGCCACGCGGCGGCGGCGTTCATAACGTCAAGAGTAACGGGCATGCGATCGCCGACATTAAGTTGGGAGAAATCGCTAATTTCCGTCATGACGCGTCGTTGTCCAACAAATTCAGCCGCAGAACAAGGAAACGCCGCCGCTGCCCAGCATCCGTAAAAATACGCAAGAGGATCAGAATTAAGCATATCCATTCCAGGAAGATCAAATTTTTTCAACGCTTCAATCTTGTTCCCGTCGAGAGGCACGTGCATCAAGATGTTTTCCTCGTACAGAGTATGTCCCGAAGCGACAGGTCCATTGGGATCTTCATGACAAAAATCTTGAATTTGCGCGTAAAAACGCGTCCGATCTAACTCGCCTAACAAAGTCCAAAATTGTCTGCGAACTTTTTTATCGTTTTCTGAATCGCCTTCAAATAACGATTTCAAATTAGGCCCAAGTTCTTCTCCGTATTTTTCCTGATAACGTTCCTCGACGTCGTCGCACCAAGAAACAACGGGAAGTTCTTTTTTATCAGGATCAATAGGGTCAAGAGTAGGAACGCGCGATCGAATATGTTCTTCGCGAATGACGCCAAGATTCGCGGCCATCATCGAAGGTTCGTCGGTAAAAAACGCTTCTACATAATCGTAAAGATCGCCCAAAATAGAACGATAATGTCGATGAGTAACGTCGATAAAACGGGCGGTAGCTTCAGGATTCAGGGGATTTGGATAACGACGCGATTTAAAAACGTTGTTACTGGAATGCGTGTATTCGTAACAGTCGCGCACATAACAAGGCGGATCATGTTCGGGGTCATACGCTAATTCAAGCGACCAGAGGTCTGGGCGACCGTCGATCACGACTCCTCCGGCGCTTAAACTTGGATATCCGTCCTCGTCGTAAATCCAAACGCGCATCCCCAATTCTTTCATATTTTTAACGCCTGTCAAAAAACGTTCCCAATTTTCGTCCGAACGAATATAATCGGCGCCCCCTACGTTGACCACTAAACCGCCAAGACCGCATTGATCACGAAAATACTTGACGGTGTTAACGTCTGTTAAATCGCGTCCGTGAACGATCTGCAACGGTCGATAAACGCGCGGAGGAACAGCAAAATCCTCCTGCCATTCCTTTGATAGAAATCGGTTCGATTTAGCTTGATACGCAATAGAATCCTCGGGAGTCGCGTCCTCTTCAGAACCTGCGAGAATGGTTTTAACTTCTTGCATAGCAGGCTCGTCTTGCGCAAAGGAACGACAGACTGACAAAGAACTAACGCTGAGAACGATTGAAAAAAACAAAACGCTTTTTAAAACTTTCATGGACGTTTCTCGCTTTTGAAAAGTTGAAAGAAAATAAAAGTTTGACAAATACCCGACGTTGTTTCAAGCCCTAAAAACTACTTAAACAGATACCCCGCGTAACCGACTACGCGTTCCAAATCTCCGGAAGCGTCTCCGCTCGTGGCATAACCTACTTTAACGGCAGTATTATATTCCCCTCTAATCTTTAAGGCTGATAAGGCCAAAAACGCCGGCAAGACGCCGCACATCGATATTGCGTTACGCTTAACGACGTCGTACAACATTTCAGGCAAAGTTGATTCAAGCGCGTCGGTTGCTTTTTTATCGAGAACGCGCGTGGTCGTGTCGGTTGCGTAATGATTCATATCGCTGGATATCAATAAGAGGGGCTTTTTATGTCCGCGGCGCTCCCATAAAGTCAGGCAATTTGCAAATTGCTCGGCTATCTGCGTTAATTCGTTTTTTGTGGAAACGCCAATGAGAAGACCGACTACCTTTGCCTTTGGAAAATATCTCGCGATAAGCGGAATTTGCACTTCTATTGAATGTTCGGTCCGATGCGCCGCCGCGTCTTTTTGAAAACAAGGAACGCTCTTGACCAATTCTTCGCAAAAGTCAAGATCATTGGGCACGCGACCTGCGTTATAATCCCAATATCCATACGGCATTACAGAAAAGTTTGCGCCTTCCCTACGATGCTTTGGAGCCAATACGACAATCGTTTCCGGTTCCTTAATCTGACTCAGCGTTTTCGCAGCCAAACGTCCCGAATAAATCCAACCCGCATGCGGAACAAGCGCGGCGGAAACGTCTAGTGTCTCGTTGGAAACGCCGGATTCAGAGCCATTAACCAAGTCGAATTGATCTAAAAGTGCGGCTTGTTCCGCAGCTGTTCCTGGATAAAACATTCCCGCAACCGCAGGAGTACGAACTGTTTGCGAATAATCCCGCGAACCGGAGGAACGGCCGATATCTTTTGGCGCTTGCCATTGAAACAAACTTGAAGAAAGTGAAAAAGTCGGACGCGCGACGTCTCGTTTGTCCTTTCCGGAACTCTCGATAACGTCCCTTTGGCGCTTCTCGATTAACGTTGCCAATTCTGGATTCCTACTCACGTTCCACACAAAAGACCTTTTAAACGACACGCCCTCGAACGCGAACAATCGAACGTCCTCGTCAGCCCAGGAACCGCGAGCTAAACCGGCCTTATCGCACACTCCTTCTAAAAAATGATCGACGTCCCAATTCATTTCCAAAGCGACGCTTGGCAAGAGTAGCCCGCGTCGTCCGCGCCCTTGTATTTGTATTCCGTCGCGACCAATTTTAATCGCGTCTCTTCGCGCAAAACCGCGCTCTTCAATTTCGCGCATAGAACCAAGCGTCCACACTTCTAAATCCAGATCGTAAAACTCAGAGCTTGATATAGGAGGGAACCGGGGATCGCTTGTCGCCGCAGACACAGCGGCAGATTCAAGAGCCGTCGACAGCTCTACCCCGTCGAGCATATACCCCATACAGGAACGAAGTCTGCCGTTTTTTTTGAAACTTACAAAAGCTCCTAACACAGGAACAGTCGCAATATCCGATAACGAAGCGGAATCTGGCGCCGGCGTATGGGCTACCAAGCTTGAAACGTAGTCCCGCGTCCAATAAAACAGGCGTTCCATTACTTCAGGAGAAAAATCAGGTTTTGGGGCTTTCAACGCTCCGTCGGTATTCAATTGACTCATTTCCGCGCCTTTACCAAAAATATATCGCAATTATTGAACGGTCCAATAACGAAGAACTTACGCCAAACGTTAGTTCTGTTAAGAAGCGCTCGACAAGAACCAATATAATCGAGATCTTAATAAAAGTCGAGAAAAATAAAACGCGTCCTAAAGAAAACAGAAAATAAACCATGATCAACACAAGGGTTGATAGAGAAAAGAATTTCAAAAAGGAGCAATAAAAAACCCGCCGCGAAATAACGAAAATCGTTACGAATCCCACAACAACTTGCATTCTAAGTTTGGGTGACGACCAAAACAGGATTCAAACGAAAAACGTTACCCGCGACGGGCTGGCGTTCGTCAAAGC
>JAEEGL015761605.1_pt1 | contig 15864 bp, 22 predicted proteins | sample 9134231 | NCBI WGS metagenome assembly JAEEGL01 (sample SAMN16246548, study PRJNA631951) | gut metagenome | biome: gut microbiome; feature: rumen; material: fiber-attached | host: Bos | place: Iran: Karaj | collected 2018-10
AACGATTGGGATAAATACTATCTAAAAACCATAAATAAATATAATCTAAACATTATTCCCAAAGAATTATATAGTTATATAGGACTTTTTGAAAAGAGTCATTCAAATACAATAGTATCAATGAAGGATATTGCTAATTATATGAATCACGAATTGTCATTTAATATAAGTGAAGCTGCTTTGAATGATTTGTGGAACAACTATGTTAATATCCCTTTACTACATACAGATAAAGCGAGAAACATATTATCATATTTATCAAAAAAGTATAGAATAATAGGCTATTCTAACCAGTTTAGAAGTGTTCAACTTAAACGTTTAAGAAAGTATGATTTAGATAAATACTTTAGCGAAATATATGGTTGGGATATAATACCAGCCAAACCATCTAAAACGGGAATAGAAACAATTGTAAATAGTGAAAATACAAAAGATTTTATATTAATAGGAGATAGTATAGAGGTCGATTTAGAAATGCCTGATAGCATGGGAATAGAAACGATACTATACAACAGTAAGAACATTAAACAAAACAAATATAAAGAAATAAAAGATATTATGGAATTAAAAAATATATTGTAAAAGGTGAAAAAATGATAATAAAAGAAATACAAGTAAATGATTATCTAACAAAATCTAATCTACCTGCAAGTGATTATGTAATCAATCCTTATGTTGGATGTACACATGGGTGTAGATATTGTTATGCTTCATTCATGAAAAGATTTACAGGCCATGAAGAAAAATGGGGCGAATTCATAGATATAAAACTATGTGATAAAAAAATGGATCTAAAGAAAATATCTGGCAAAAATGTTTTTTTATCATCAGTAACAGATTGTTATAATAAATTTGAAGAAAAGTATAAGATTACAAGAAATATTTTAGAACAATTAGTTGATTCGGATTGTTATTTATCCATTTCTACAAAATCAAAACTAATTCTAAGAGATATTGACTTGTTTAAAAAAATGAAAAATTTAGTAGTTTGTATGTCTATTAATACATTAGATGAAAAGTTTAGAAATGACATGGATAATGCAAGCACTATAAAAGAAAGAATAGAATCCTTAAAAGAACTGCATAATAATGGGATATATACTGTTTTATTTATGTCACCAATTTTTCCATTTATAACTGAATGGAAAGAAATAATTGAGGAAACAAAAGATTATATAGATGAATACTGGTTTGAAAATCTTAATCTAAGAGGAGACTATAAAAAAGATATATTAGATTACATTAAGAATAACTATACAAGTCTATATACTGATTATATAGATATTTATGAAAAACACAATAATAAGTATTGGCAAGATCTAGCTAAAGAGGTAGAAGATTATTGTGAAAAGAATAACATAAAATATATAAACTATTTTTATCATGATAAACTTGTTGAAAAAAAGAAAGCGGAAAATAAATAATATCTAAATAATAAGAGAAGCAAATAGAAGGCAATCAAATACATATTACTATAAATGGAGGAATATATATGAAAGATAACAGAATAAAATTTAATATTTTCTCTTTTATATCTACATTTGCAAGATCTCTAATAGAAATATTTATATCCTTATATTTATTTAAAAATGGATTTCCAATCAATCATATATGTTTGTTTTACCTATTAGAAAATCTATTTGCAATCCCCTTATCTTATATATTTGTTAAAACAGGTGAGAAATATAAATATTCTATAATTATGTGTTTAGGCATTGTTTCTTTTATCATTTTACAAGTAATACTAAATAATGTAATTAATAAAATATCATATATTATACTAACCTCTATTCTGTATTCTATTTATAGAAGAGGATATTGGGTATCAAGAAGATTTTATTTAACCAACGTTATACCTCAAAGGGATTCCTCTGAGTCTTTTAGCATCGTCGTAATATTTTCTCAATTATCTTCCATTTTATCCGGATACTTAGGTGCAATACTACTAGATAAATTTAATATGCTATCTTTAACAATTATATCATCGATTTTACTATTTCTTAGTGTTCTACCACTTGTTAATATTAAATATAAAAGTACTAATACAAAAATAGAATTAATAAAGAATTTGAAGGATTATGATAAAAGAAACTACATAGCATTCTCCCTATATGAACTTAATAATCTTCTTACTTTTATATTCCCTATATATATCGCAATATATATTCAAAACTCATATGTTATGGCCGGATCTATTAATGCTATTAGTAATATAGCCATTCTAATCTTTATATTTATATATGGAAAAATAATAAAAAGAAAAAACTATTTTGTCCTAAGCTCTATATTATTTATTCTTATGTGTCTTATAAAGTTATTCTTATATAACTATTTGATACTAGTAATCTATTTTTTTGAAGGTATAGTAAAATTAATGCAAAATCAATCAGTAAATAAGATATATTTTGAGAACAGAAACGGAATGGACTCAACTCACTATAATTTAATATATCAATTGCTAGAATCAGCAATTAGAGTAATAGTTGTATTTCCTTTAGTATTTATGAACAATATAAGAACTATGATCATATTTGTATTGATTATAATGGGTCTAGAATTATTAATATATAGTAAAATGAAGAAAAGTAAAAAACTTTATTAATAACGAATAAAAGGTGATAGATATGTCTTCAATAGATAAACTAAAAGAATTATTAATTGATAATAATGATAAAAGAATATGTGTTCTAGGAACCACCTGTACTGGAAAGACAACTTTAATAAATAATTATGGTTTTGGCATAGATATGGATAAAGAGTTATTTCCCTTATTAACTAATGAAGAGAAAGAATATGTTTGTAGCACTCCTTGGACTGAAGAGATTGGAGCCAAAATGGATGAACTTGTAAGAACAAAACTAAGCATTAAACCGGGAGTTCCATTGTTTAGCACAGTATTATTAGATTGTGATTTAATCATTTATTTACATATAAATGACAAGTTATTATTAGAAAGAACCAAGTCAAGAAAAGTTGACTTCATGAATGCCAAAAACATGCAATTAAAAATAGAAAAAGAAATAAAAAAATCTAAAAAACCAACAATAATTATCGATTTATAAAAAGAGTAATTGTTATAATAAAAAACTAAAGAAGCAAATAATAATATAGCTGAGATTAATACCCAAAATATAGATGATGTACATTAGATAGGGGAATAGATGATGAATAGAATTTTTACAAGCAATTATACTGATTGTAAGACAGGAAATCTGATTTCAATATCAGGCGATAAAGGAAAAAAAGTCGGTTTTGTTGGCAAATCATTACCAGAATTAGCTCCTAAAAAAGTCTTTTGGGAAGAATGGCATAATCATATTGGTAAAATATCTGAAGAAGAAAATACCAGATTTTACATTCGTGAATATTACAAGCAAGTATTATCACAAATAGATATAGAAGAATTATTAAAAGGTGAAAAAGATCCCATTTTACTATGCTATGAAAGAAACCAAGATTTTTGTCATAGACATATACTAGCAGAATATATAGAATTAAAATATGGTACTGAAGTCAAAGATATAATTATAGATGAAAAAGGAAATATAAGTATCAATAAAAGACCAGATTACATACGAATAATACTTAAAGAAATCATAAAAGAATTATCACTTGAAGATTTGGTAGATAATTGAAAATATAATAGACAAAAAGAAGGTGTTTTCATGAAAATTCTATATACAGCATTTAAAGGTAGCACTAACTCTTCTAAAATATTACTGGATAACATTAAAAGTACTCATAAACTCTATCTAACCAATAGTTTTGAAACAAGTGTTAAAGAACTAATAAAAGAACTTAATAATAACTATGACCTAATTATTTCTTTTGGCCAATCCACATTAGCTTTAGATACCATTAAAATTGAAACTACTGCTAGTGGTGAAGAAGAATATAAAACAAATTATGATTATAATGATTTAGTAAGTAGATTAGAAAACAATTACAAAGTAATTATTTCCGATAATGCTGGTAATTATTTGTGTAATAATATTTATTATTATGGACTTAAATATATAAAAGATAATAATTTGAAAACAAAAATGATATTTATACATATACCTAAGAAAGACAAAATAAGTAACGTAGAAAATCTGGCTAAACATATTATTAAAGAACAATAAGGGAATGATCTATATGACAATACATTTAGATGAAGACATTTTTGAAATAGTCAAGAATGGAACTAAAAAAAATGAATTAAGAGTCAATGATGAAAAAAGAAGAAATTTAAAAGAAGGAGATACTATAATCTTCTTAAAAAGACCAGAAGAAAAAGAAAAAATAGAAGCATATATCGAAAAATTAGAATACTATAATACTTTTAAAGAAGCTACAGATAATTATGAAATAGAAGATATATACACAAAAGATTATACTAAAGAAAGTTTTATAGAATTATTAAGTAGATTTTATACTGATGAAGAAATAAAGAAATATGGAGTGGTTGCCATAAAATTCAAAATAACCAAGAAATAAAGAAAAGGTGATACAATGAATGATGAACAATACATAGATATAGCAATTGAAATAAGTAAAAAAGCTAAATATCCCTATGGAGCTATTATTGTTAAAGATGATGTTATAATAGGTAGAAGTGATGATAATACTTTAATAGGACAAAGTATGTATTTACATTCCGAATTAAAAGTAATAGAAAGTGCATCAAAGAACAAAAATCTATATGGTGATTTAAAAGGGGCAGCCTTATATGTATCTTGTGAACCTTGTATGATGTGTATGGGAGCAATTCTTTATGAGGGAATATCTAAAGTGGTGTATGCTGCAACTTTACAAGATAGCAATGATTATTATTGTGAAGAAGTAATAACAGACATAGATGTCTTATCGAAGTTTGCTAAAGAAAGAATAAAGATCATAAAAGAACTTCATCGTGATAAAGCTATAGAAGTTCTAAAAAAAGCAGGTACCCATAATACATAATAAAGATTAGTAAGGAGAAGAGAATGTTAATTGTTGAAGTCGGCTTTAAATTAGAAAAAAGTTTTGAATATTATGATAAATTGTTAAAGAGTCAAGGCTTAATCAATGATTTTAATGTTACCACACATGATTTATACTATACGAACAAACAACTAGATGGACTATCTGAAAAAGAAATGAAAAAAGCATGTATAAGATTAAGAAGTTGTAATAATGAAGATTACAAAGTACATAATGAGTTATTAAGTGAATTAAATATTAATATAGTAAAAAAAGAATCATTAAAAGACTTTGAAAACGAATTATTAAAATACGATTATAAAAAAGTATTTGATACTATAAAAAAAGATCATCATTATTATAAAGATGGTATGAATAGCAAAATACAATTACAAGAAATAAAAGATATAGGTTTAATAGTATATTACGATAATAGCAATTACTACGAATATGATTTAGAAACCGAAAGAGAAAAACTAATTGATGAACTAAATCTATTTGGATTTAATATTAATTATGAAACATTAGGTTTAGATAAACTTCGAACACTATATTATAAAAAAGACATGTTCAGTAAAAATCAAAATGGATAAACAAACAAAAAGAGTAAGAACATCTTTTGTGTTACTTACTCTTTATTTCACTTCAGATATTACATAATCATAGTTAATTAAATTGAATTCACTATTACAATAAGGACAATTCTTTACATATTCAGCATCGAAGCTACCACCACAAGATTTGCAAGAGATTTTTTCTATACTAAACGAAGAATCATTTACTATTCTAATGTCTTTACTTATTGTAACATTATAAGGATGTTTCTGTTGATATAACTTATTATTTTCACAAACTGTGTCTAACATATAAACAACTAACTTCATAGTTAAAACATTGTCTTTAAGATTATATTCATTTAAATACATCCCCCCTAAATAATCTAAATTAACTATGTTGTTAAAACTATTATTCTCCCCAGTATAATAAGATAATTTAGTACAATCGGGACTAAAAATAATACCTTTCAAATATGAAATAACCAATCCTTCAAAACTTTCATAAATAGTATTAGGATCATACTTTAACAATAAAGATTTAATCTTTCTTTTAGAAGATAATACCTTCAAAGGAGGAGTATACTTAGAACCTATTAACAATCTTATAAAAAAAGATATTAACAATAAAAATGATATTATCATATAGATTATCGGAGTTAATAATAAACCATATAACAAACTATAAATGATTAATTTAATCGTTGCGTACTTTTTTGTTAAAAGAGCAATAAAAGCTATAATGGCCCCGACTAGATAGCATAGTATACCTATCGTTTTAATAGAAGGCAAAGCAAGACCAAAATCAAAAGCAGTATAATACGATTTTACAACTGGATAAATATCGTCAAACATGAATTTAGTATTACAATACTGACATCCTGCATCTAAATCTTTAATCGTGTTTACAGCTCCACAATTTGGGCAATTAAAAGTATCATTTAGAATAATTTTTCTATCTTTAGAATTCACTATATTTGCATATAGAATAGATTTATTACTGAATTGATTAATTCTTTTTTCGTTTGTATAATACTCAACCTGCTTGCAACACCCTTTATAACATAGTGTATTAGTATAATTGTCGTTTGTGTTATTATGACGTTCAAAAAATCTATCATTATCACTAGTACTATAATTATTTTTCATAGTTAGATTAAACATTTTTAATCTGTCTTTCTGTAAAGCGATATTTTTTTTAATCCTTTTACTAGCTTTTCTAACACTATTATTAGGTATATCTGCTAAAGAAGAAGCAAATTTTGCAAAAGTTTCATTTGAAACGTTTAACCAATTACTTTTATTCTCGTTCGTATATTTTTTTCTTTTTTCATTTAACAATCTTCTTTGTTCTTCAGTCATGGCTTATCATCTCCTATAATATTATAACTTAAAACAAGTTACATTTGTACAAAATGCAAAAAATTATTAATTACCATTGGAGAAAAAGCAAGTATTATATGTAAAAAAGAAATAGAATTAAGTACAAAACATATCTTTTTTATGCTATATTTTAATTGTTAAGTATAAGTATTTTAGATTAAGAAATGAAAAAATTAACGTTCCATACTTATCTGATAATGTATATATAATACTTCAAAGGTGGTGAAATAATGGCGATATTTTGTACAATATACTACATTTTAAGTTATATTGAGACGGTACCACAAATAGTAAAACTGCTAAAAACAAAATCTAGTAATGATTATAGCTTGGGAATGATATCATTACAATTAATAGCTTTAATAAGTTGGTCTTTATATATATTTACCTCTAAGCAAAGTATAGTAGTATATATTGGAACAATAATTGATCTAGTATTACTCTTATTTATAGATTTTTTAATAATAAAGTATTATAGATTTAAAAAAGAGGATAATTCAAATGAATAATAATAAGATAAGAAATAACAACCTTTCAACTATCATTGAAGATGTAGAACAATATGTAAGAGAAAGAATAGAAATATACAAAAACAATTCCGAAGATCATTATGATTTTTGGAATGAACATATTAAATATGTATATGATGAAAGCTTAAAACTAGCGAAAGAGTATAATGCAGATATAGAGATTGTTTCTTTAGGAGCTTTACTTCATGATATAGCTTTAATAAATAAGGTCGGGGATAGAAGAGACCATCATATAAACGGAGTATCTATTGCTGATGAAGTATTAACAGCCTTAAAATATAATGAAATAAAAAAAGAAAAAGTATTAAAGTGTGTGTATAATCATAGAAGTAGCAAAAATGCTACTACCATTGAAGAACTATGTGTTGGTGACGCCGATATATTAGCTCATTTTGATAATATTCCGATGCTATTTAATTTAGCATATAATAAAAACCATATTAACACAAAAGAAATCCGAGAATGGGTAAAAAGAGCCTTGGAAAAAGATTATAATGACTTAAGTGATAAAACAAAAGCAATATTTAAAGAAAAATATAAAGAAATATGTAATATTGTAATAGGGGAATAGAATATAAAAGGAGATAAATATGAAAATTAATTTACATAATCGTTCTAATTATTCTTTAGAGGGTGAATTATGAAGCGTAGCGCAGGAGTTTTAGCTTATAAATTAGATAATAAAAATATAAAGGTTTTATTATGTCACTTTGGCGGCCCATATTGGGAAAATACCGATATAGGTGGGTGGTCCCTTCCTAAGGGTGAAGTTGGTAAAAATGAAACAGTGTTAGAGGCAGCCAAAAGAGAATTTAGAGAGGAAACAAACCAAGAAATCGTCTCCCCAATCAATTATTTAGGAACAAAGAAAATTAGTAGAAAAAAACTAGCGATAATGTTTTATACCAATTATGATTTTGACATCTCTAGTTGTAAAAGTAATACTTTTAATATAGAATTTCCAAAAGGTTCTGGTAATATACAATCATTTCCTGAAATGGATAAATATGAATGGATGAGTATTGGAGAAGCTAAAAATAAAATTATAGATAATCAGTTATATTTTATAGAAAAATTAGAAGAAAAATTTAGATAATATAAAGCTTATAGGGAAGTGATTCATATGAAATTATCCGAGGTTGATACTGAAATACATAATTGCAACTTATGTAATGATATGATTGAAAAGTTTCCTAATAGTAAAACAGTATCAATTGGCAAAAAAAATGATATCGTAATATTGGGTGAAGCCCCAGCAAATAATGGCTGGCGAAAAAGTGGAGTTGCTTGGTATGATGTTAATCATAAATTATTGCCCTCTGGAGTAATCCTTCAAAAACTATTAAATGGGATCAACATAAATTTGGAAGATACTTACTTTTTAGAAGCTATTAAATGTTATCCAAAAGATAGAAGATATTTAAAAAAATGTAGTGCCAATTGTAAAAAGTATTTAATTAAACAACTTGAAATAATAAAACCTAAAGTTGTATTATCATTGGGTAATGCTGCTACTAAATCAATTTTAGATTTGCAATATAAAAAGTTTAGTGATATTGTAGGTAAAGTTTTTGATATAAATGGATATAAAGTAATCCCTATTTATCATCCGAGTCCTATATCGCCGATGAGCTATAAAGGAAATGTAGAAATATTTAAAAAAATAGAATTATAAAGTATATTTGCTATTAAGTATTGATAGTTAAATTTGGCAAAGATGGTGAAATAACAATGGAGTATAAAATTAATTCATGTAATTATAATATTAAAGATCTTATAAGAATAATAATCCAAGAATTTAATATTGATTATTGGGATAAGTGGCTAGAAAAGCAAGACTATAAGTCACTTATGAAAAAACCGAATATATTTGTTAGCTGTGAAGAAAATAATAGATTAATAGGAATATGTTCTATTAAGATTTGTTCAAACAAAAATGTTTATTTAAATTCTTTCTACGTATTAAAGGAATATAGAAATAAAGGAATAGGAACTAAGTTATACAAAATATGTGAGAATTGTGCTAAAACTAGCAACCATCAAAGAATAGATTTAGTAGTAGACCCTCATTTTAAGGAAGCTATAGAATTCTATAAAAAAAGGAACTATATATATGACTTTTATGATGAAGAAAGAAAAGAATTACATTATCATAAGAACATAGAAGGAGTTAACAGCAATGAAAGAAAATAAGTCCTTATTAAATAATAATGAAAGAATATTTATAGAGACTTATACTCCAGATAATGCATTTCAAACAATATTTTTTTGCCACGGTATAACAGGTTGCAGAAAAGGGCGAACTATGGAGGACAGTTATTTCCAAGATTTAGCAAAAAAACTTGTGAATAAAGGTTTTAAAGTAGTATTGTTTGATTTTTCTGGTCATGGGGAAAGCGAAGGAAATGACTATGATGTAACTTTATCGAAAAGCACATCAGAATTAAGCCGAGTTTTTTATCAAGAAGTATTAGATAGTAAAAACGTATCTTTTCTAGCCTTTTCCTACGGAGCCGCTGTATTATGCAAGTTTTTAGAACAAAATGAAGATGTTGTTCCGCAAAGAATAGTTCTTTATAGTCCTTGTTTATATCCTTTGGATAGTTGCTTTTTAAATAAAGATTCAATATTCGGGAAAGATATTGTAGAAGGTTATAATAACGGTAGCTTAGAAAGGGAAGGATTTGTAGTAGTAGGAGCTAAAAGCTTTAAATTCGGAGCGAAAATGATTGATGAGTGTAGAGGCTTTTCTCCGGATTATTTAAAAAGATTTAGTAATAATATGCTGGTTTTTTCCGGTAAAAATGACGTAATATTAAACACCAAATATAATGATGAGTTTTGTAAAGAAAACAATATTAAAGAGATTTATGTTGAAGCATCACATTCACTATTTGAAAAAATAGAAGAGGTGTTTAAAGATACTATAGACTTTTTTTGAATAAATAGATGGTAAAAGAAATAGGAGGTATTATGAAATATATAACGCAAAATAGCCAATCAGATTATTGGCAAGTAATAGATAATATTATTGAAAATAGAAAAAATGAAGTTTTTGATTTTTTTAACACCAAAGAAATTGAATTGCCTTTTAATATATATGTTTATGATAGTGTTGAAGAATTGGTTAAAGGACTGGCCCAAAGAGGGTTTAAAAAAGATCCCGACTATATGTGTGCTTGTCATAAAGATGAAGATAATTCATTAAATTTTTTTGAACCTAAAGATAATCCAAATGAGAACGAGTGGTCAAAAGAAGAATATAAAAAGGTAATATTTCATGAATTGGTACATGGAATTCAATTTACAATATTTGGTCAAACCCCAGAATGGTTAAATGAAGGCATAGCGAAGTATTTAGATGGCACGTATTCTAAAGGTATTAAATGGTTATTAGATAATTATATAAATAATAATCCTATTCCAAATCAGTACGAAATAGAAAATGAATTTGGTATGCATGAATATGATAGCTATGATTACGTCTATTTAATGGTTAATTATTTAATAGAAACTTTAGGAAAAGATGATTTTGTAGATCTGTTAAGAAATAAAGAAAAAATTGCAAATGCAAAAAAGGATTTGTTAAACAAATCAATTGATTACTATAATAGTCTATATGATTAAAACTTTGACGTTTCCTTATGAATAGATGAGAAAACGTTACGTTTTATGCTATAATTTACTAGAAGTTGAGCCACTCTTGTAGCTAGAAATAGGAGATAGTATGAAATTATTTGCCGATATAAATACATTAGATAAAGAGAAAGATACCTATGAAAAATCTTACATAAGCGCAATTAAAAAATACCCATATATTTATCTATGGGGTATTAGTGAATCATGTGATGAGGCTATAGCGTTTTTTAAAAAGCATAATATAACTATTAAAGGGATTTATAATATAAATTCTAAGCTCTATAATTATTCATATATGGATATTCCTGTGATAGAAGAGTCTTTTGATAATATTGATACCACTGCTGCAATAGTTATAACGAATTCTTATTATGAAACGTTTAGAGAGAGACTATTAAAAAAATATCCAAATATTGATAGTAATTTATTCGTTTTTGATGGCTACTTTTTAGAAAATAAAAACACTGATTATTATATAGAAAATAAAGATGTTATAACGAAATGCTATAAAGCCTTGAAGGATGATTATTCTAAAGAACTATATGATGCATTGCTTCGATATAGATATATAAGAGATACAAATATTATTAAAAATTTGTATGAATCTCGAAGAAATTGTTATTTAGATGATGTATTTATAAACACTTATAAAGACGGTTTATATATTGATGCGGGATCATACAATGCTGACTTTATAACTACATTAAAGAAAAAAGTAGATATAAGTAAATCAAAGTTTTATATTTTTGAGCCAAATAAAACCTTCTATAAAAGAATAATTAATAATTTGGATAAAGATATTAATTATAAAGCATATAATATGGCACTTTGTGATAAAAAAGGCGAAATGGAATTCATGAGCCTTGCTTTCTCTACTTCTCATATAGTAGATAAAAAATATAACGCATATAAAGACAATTACAACAATAATATAGTCAAAGTTAATACAGATACTCTTGACGCAATTATAAAAGATGAAAAAGTAACCGGCATAAAAATAGATATTGAGGGCGCCGAATCAAGCATGTTAATCGGAGCAAAGAAAACTATCAAAAGGGATAGGCCAATTATTCTTTTGGCTATATATCATAGATGGGATGATATGTTTAAGTTACAAGATTATTTAATGAGTTTAAATTTGAATTATAAATTCTATATAAGACATTATTCATTAGGAGTGTCTAAGACAGTTCTGTATTGTATTCCAGAGTAAAACTATTCTGATTAAAAGGTTATAATTAGAGTAAAAGAGGGGATTTGTTTGAGAAATATTGCAACACAAATTATAGGTTTTATTGCTTTTGCGGTTTCACTAATTGCGTATCATAGAAAAGATAAAAAAAAGATTATAGGCAATATGGTAATATCAAATATATTAAATATAATTCATTATTTACTACTAGGTGCTTTTAGTGGATGTGTAACAAAGTTAATAGCAATATTTAGAAATTGTTTTATTATCCTTAAAGAAAAACATCCCAAATTATCTAATACTGTTTATTTAATACTATTTATTATTGTATATGCAGTTGCGACCATCTTCACTTATGATAGTATTTTATCAATATTACCATTACTTGCTGCTATAATATATACTATTTGTATTTGGAATGGTAGTGAAATCAAAATTAAAAAAACAGCATTCTTTTGCTATTTTCTTTGGCTAATATATAATTTGTTTGTATTATCCATACCTGGAATAGTTTCTAATACTATATCAATTTTATCGGTTTTAATAGCAATATTAAAAAGACAAAAATATGAATAATTAAATAATTGTGATGACCCAGACTTTGACCTGGATTGGTACGAACAATACATATTAGAAAGTTTACTTGGGAATTGTTGGGATCAAGTAGAACTAGAATGAACTGCTATCTTATCAATTCAAAAAGTATGTTGAATATTTAAAGAAATTCAATATAACAAACGAAGAGTTAGAAAGAATAATTATAACAGAGTTTGATAAACCCCAAGAACATATTCCTGCTGCGTAATATATAAATCATGCCATTATATTGCGACAAATAATAAAAAGAGGTGAATTATGAAAATATTAAAAGATTGGACAAATTTTGAAAAATTATTATTATTTGGAAGTATAATAATAGTTACTATTACAGGTTTATGTTTTAAATCAGATTTATTGACAATAACCTGTTCAATTGTTGGAATTATTACAGTACTATTGTTAGCTAAAGGGAAGAATTTAGGCCAGGTATTTGGGCTATTAATAACGATATTATATTCAATAGTTTCATTTAAAAACAAATATTATGGTGAAGTATTAATATATGCTTTATTAATGTTCCCCATGTTTGTTATAGGTATTTTCAGTTGGATAAAACATAAAAATGAAAAAACCAATTCAGTTGAAATAAATTCTATAAAAAAGAATGAATGGATTATAATATCATTTGCCTTTGCTGGAATATTTGTTTGTATATATTATTTATTAAAGTCATTCAATACTAGTGAACTTTTTGTATCAACAATTTCTGTGCTCGCTAGTTTATTTGCAGTATATTTACAAATAAGAAGAAGTAAATATAGTTTTAGTTTCTACATATTAAATGATATAATCCTAATATTTTTATGGGGAATCCCAGTAGTGCGTGGAAGTTATATGTTATTCCCGATGTTACTTAATCCGACAATAAATCTTATAAATGATATATATGGCTTTCATAATTGGAAAAAGACAGAAAAAATTCAAAAAAATAAAGATGTTGATCCAAATGAATAATGAAAACAAAAGTAATATAAACTATCTGATAACACTTTTTGCAACATATTCTAAAACTGCATATAAGATAAGGCCTTGCGAAAATTACCATCCTGCATGTTTATGTTAAATATATAAAAAGATAAAGAATAGTAAAAATAGAATAATTTTAAGTGAAAATTGTTTAGGAATTGATATGGTGAGAACGGATAGTCAAGACCAAGAAAAAAAGTGGTGATAATGAATGAATATAATTAATATATATCAAAAATATCATATCCCAAAAAATCTTCAATTACATATGTTAAGAGTTTCAGCGTGTGCAAAATTAATAACAAATAATTGGAATAATAAAGAAATTAATAAAGAGTCAATTATTAGGGTATGCCTATTACATGACATGGGTAATATTGTGAAAATTAAAGATAATCCTGATGATGATGAAGATTTTTTAATTGTTAGAAGTAAATATGTGAATGAGTTTGGATTAGATGATCATCTTATTAGCCTGGAAATAGGGAAAGAATTAGGACTTAATGAATATGAATTAGAAATAATGAAGGGGAAAGAATCAAAAAGAAACGAGGAGATAATGTACTCTGACTCATTTGAAATTAAAATATGTGCTTATTGCGATGAAAGAGTATCTCCTGATGGCGTTGAAAGCATAAAAGGACGATTAGAAGATGCAAAAAAAAGATATAAAGGAACCTCATCCGTTTGGGGGGATGAAAAAAAAGCAAATCATTTAATTGATTGTGCATTAGAAATAGAAAATCAAATTACTAAATATTGCAATTTAAAGCCAGAAGAGATCAATGATGAATCTATAGAAAAAATTATTGAAGAATTAAAAAATTATAATATATAAGACAAATATAAAGAAAAGGGGATTACGCAACCTAATAATAAAAAATTGAAATAATTTTATAAACATATGAAAGAAGGTAAAATATGATAAAAATATTGATGAGTGATTTTAAACATTATCACAAGTTAAATGGAGAAAAAATTGCAAATGAATTAGATAATTCTAATGGAATTGTCAATCAAATAAAAAATAGTTTGAATGGTAATAACGCAATATTATTTATTGCATCTTCTCCTGATGATAAAGAAAAGATAGAATTATATACTAAATTACTATTTGAAGGACTTAAATTATCTGGTGTTTCTTTTAAGGAATACTTAGTATTAGATAGTTCAACAGTAGACAAAACTAAAGAATACATAGACAAAGCAAATATGATTTTCTTAAGTGGAGGAGATACGTATATTCAAAATGAATTTTTTAAAAGAATTCATTTAAGAGAAAAACTAGGAAACTTTAATGGATTAATTATTGGACAAAGTGCTGGAGCAATTAATATGGCGAATGATGTATTCAATAGTCCTGAAGAAATGGAAAAATCAGAACCGGTATTTTTCCAAGGCTTGGGATTAACCAACATTAATATTGAACCTCATTTTATATTAGATGATTCTAATTTTGATGAATCTGAAAAATATCAAAGAAATGCAGTATTATCAGAATCAAATAATAGAAAAATATACGGGCAATGCAATGGCAGTCATATTTTGATTGATAATGATGGTAACGTTACTATTTATGGCAAAACATACTTAATTTCAAATGGACAAATATCATTAGCATGTGAAAATGGTTATAATAAAGAGATTAATAGTTGTAAATAATTATAGTTTCCATATGCCAAGGTAAAAAAAATAATATTATGATTACACCACATCCAAGAACATAAAAGAGACTTAAAAATGGACGAAACTGTACTAAATTTCGTCTTTTTAATGCTATAATTGAGTAGAAATGGAGTGATTCCTATGGATAATAAAACTAATATAAATTGGTTGGCTTGTATTTATGACGCACATCACTTAAACCCTTATAAAATGGGAATTTTTAAGAATTGAGATCTTCCAAGTTTTAATAAAAAAGAAGAAAAGATTTAAAAAAATAGATTGAAATATACTCATTTTTTAGAGGAATTATGGTACTGGCTTATAATATGCCGACACATTATATTAAAAGATTAAAATTGATAAAAAGAGGTGAAAAATATGTCAAAAACTT
>JAEEGL010408922.1_pt1 | contig 15862 bp, 4 predicted proteins | sample 9134231 | NCBI WGS metagenome assembly JAEEGL01 (sample SAMN16246548, study PRJNA631951) | gut metagenome | biome: gut microbiome; feature: rumen; material: fiber-attached | host: Bos | place: Iran: Karaj | collected 2018-10
ATGTAAGGAAAAAAATAATCAATTAAAGTTATCAAACTATTAAATGTTTCTAATTTATGAGTTTTGAATGTTTATCTTTATTATACTTGAATTAATCCAATTTTCATTTTAAAGATTTAATAATATATGTATGGTGTTCAATCCATTATTGTTTAATGTATTTAAATTTATTTTTTTTATATAAATAATATTAAAGATATTTTTAAAATAATTTTTTCTGGTCCCAAAAATATGTAAAAAAAATAATTTCTAAAAAAAATTTAAATGGGGGTTGATATTAACATTAAGAATTATATATTGTTTAATTTGTAAATTAAATGCGTTTTGAAAAATAATTGAATTTTAAATTTAATTGTTTAATAATAGCATTTTTATATTAAAAAATTTTATATTTTTAACTTAAAAATAAATAAATGTCATCGAATGAATTTACCTTATTTTCTCGTGACAAACTATCAATAAGGAATAAATTTTATTATTTGATGGATTTATTAATAACAAATCAAAATTCCTCAAGAACTGAAGCTTTATTTTTTATGATAATATTTTATGCTCAAATGATTTCTGGATTTTATTCTGAGTATTTAGGAATTTTTAAACCAAAAGATTATACTTCAGATAAAATATTAAATTATATTGAAAAAGTAGTTCGTTTAAAAAATTTATTTAAAGATAATTATTCTAGTTTTAAAAAATTTATGATAATATTTTTAATTATAACAGTATTTTTTACAATTCATTTTATGTTGACATGCTATAAAATGAAAAGACAATCTTTTTATTCTTATACTGAAGTTATATTAAATTTTTATATTAAATTTATGATTTATATTGGATTTAATATTATTCTTGATTGTTGTTTTTCAACTTTTTGTTTAAAAGGAAAAACTAATCCTTATTTTAAAAATGTATCATGTTCTATAAAAGATAATTTATTAACTGATATTGTGGCAATTATTTTATTTATTCTTTCTATATTTTTTACTGTTTTAATTCAATTTTTTTATTGTGATTCAATGTATTTATCTACTAGTTTTTATTCAAGAATTGCTTGCAATTATGAATTAATTACTTCATTAAATTGTATTGTTTATTCTTTTTTATTAACTCAAATCAAAAGTTTATCCAAAGAAGTTTTTCTAATTTATAATGTTTTAATGTCAATTTTTCAATTAAAATTTTTTTTAGAACATTATCTTTTCTATGACAAAGTTACAAATACTTATGCAGGATTATTTCATATTTTATATCTTTGGACTTCAGTTTTTTTTTTAGTTTTTGCATATATTCATTTTAAAGAAATAGGAATAATTTACATAGTGTCTAGTGTAATAATATTAAACTTTTATTTTAATTTAAAATATAAAATAGAAGAAAAAGTATTTTTAGATACTCCTTTTTATAAAATAACAAATAAATTTTATTTGTTATTTTATATTAAAAATATGATTGATAAAATGAATCATGTAGAAGAAAATCCAGAAGATAAAGCTTTATTATCAGGAATTATGGAAATGCATGAATTAGAATGTCCTGCATCTGATTGTATAACTAAAAAAAAAAAAACAAAACTATATTTACCAATTACAAATGAATGGAGTGATAGAAGCAAATTATTGATTGAAGACAAAGTATTTATGATTAATTTTATTGTTAGTATTTCAGATTATTTTATTAATGAAAATAAGTCTTCTCCTGATTTAGTTATAAATTTATCTTTATATTATTTAGAAGTTATTGGAAATTATTGTCTAGCTATGTTTTATTATAAAAAAGTTAAGGAAATGCAATTAACTTTGCAAGAACAATTTTCTTTTGTAAGATTAAAATTAAGAATATCAAAATTATTAGTTGAAAAATTAAAACCACCAAATGAACCATGTGAAAATTTAGAAGATTTAAATGTAACATTATACTTTAAATATGAAGATTTAAGTCAAAATTTTATTGATGAAATAAATAATGATATTAATTTATCACTTGAATTTTGGAAAATTTTTCGAAATTCTCAATTAGATGCAACAAAACAAATAAATTTTAATAAAATATTTCAATTAACAGATAAAATAAGAATAACGAAATCAAGAGTTGAACTTATTTGGGAAAAATTAATACAAATATATAATGGAGTAAATGAATTATTTGATTTATATTATGATTATGTTGAGCAAATAAACGATGATGATTTGAAAAAAAGAGACTTAGATAGTTTAAGAAGAAAAAATGATAATTTAACAGATCATTTAAATCAAAATTTCTTTGCATTATTATTTAATAGAGAAACAGGAATAATAATAGCAAATGCAGATAAAGGAAAAGAAGGTGTTATAGAAAAAACAAATTCAGAAATAGAAAATATTTTTAAATATAAACCAGAAGAATTGAAAGGAATGAATTTAACTTCTTTAATGCCAAAAGTATTTGCAAAAATTCATAAAAGTTTCATGGAAAAATATTATAATTTTGGAGAGAAAAAAATAATAGAGAAAAAAGATCTAAAAACATTTGGAAAAGAAAAAGATAATTCTATAGTAGTAATTCGTTTAGCAGTTAAATTATTTCCAATGTTAAATGATAGTGTATATTTTGTTGGAATGATAACAAAAGAAAATATAGATGATGTAATATTTCTAGATCATCACTTTAATATTCAAGGAATGTCATCAAAATTATTAAAAGTCTTAAATTGTGATAATAAAGTATTATTCCAGGATAATGAAATTCCATTTTATGTAATATGTAAAAAATTTGTGAATTTTTATAAAATATTTCTTGAAGGTAAAAAGCAAAATTTAAAAGAAAAAAATAAAAAACCGAATATAATATTAGAAAATATAGAAGATTCATCAATATCTCAAACTGAAAAAAAGCCTAATCCAAAAGAGCAAAATCCACTTCATGTAGAAAATATAGAAATAAATGAGAATATAGAATTAGAATATGAAATACGTTTGCCTCAATTTTTATTAGATTATTCAAACTCGACAAATAAGAGATTAATTAGAATGGCAGAACAAGCTAAATTAGGAGGAGGAGGAGGAGCAACAATGACAGTAGAAGCTTTAGCAGCTGCAGCAGATGCGAATGATAAAACAAGTGAAAATGACTCGATTGATGAATTTGGTGAAAGTGATTTATTAGTTGATGATAATGATAGAGTAAATGTTCAAGAAACTTCTGTTTCAAAAATCGAAGAAAGTATTACTGATAAAAGAAATGCATTTAAAAGAGGAAATTTAATGAAGAAAAATTCTGTTATTGAGGGTTATACTTCTAATTATGAAAGTAATTATAATAATAGGAATAGTAATAATAATGCTAAAGAAAGTTTTATTGATTCAGATCAAAAGAAATTAGATTTATTATTAAACACTAATTCTAATGATTCTCCTCTTCATAAATCTAAATTGAATGATAGTACTCCTACTCCTTATGGTGATACTCCTACTCCTACTCCAACTCCTGGTTTGTATACTAAAGGTAAAGATGATTATTCAAAAATTGATCAACAAAATGCTGGTTTAGATTTTAATAAAAAATCAGATGAAGAAAAAAATTTTATTTCTAAAATTAAAATGTATAAAGATTTTTTCAATAAAGGAAAATTTGATGAATTAGATGAATTAATTGATGATTGTAATAGAGATTCTAATTCAAAGGAATTTAAATTTAATTTCACTTTTGACAAACATAAATTTGGCATTAGAAATATGAGTTATATTGTTAGATGTATTGATGCTAAAAATGATGGTTCTAAAAGTGATGAAGAAAGTATTATTGAAGCTGATGAAAAAGCTGCAAAATATAAAAAAGAAAAAGCAAATGCAATTAAACCTTTGTTTGAAGTATTATATAAAGAAAAAGAATTAATAATTGAACAACAAAGTAGATTAGAAAATATTCAAAATGAAAATGCTAATTTTCAAAAATTACTCAATTTATGTAAAGAAGATATTAATAAACTGAGTATGGTTCATGGACAAAAGGAAAAAGAACAGTTAATCGATGAAAATGCATCTCAAATATCTCATGCTGGTTTTAATGCTGATTTAGTTAAAAAAAATAGAATTGAAGAAATCAGAGCTAATTTATTAAATAATATATCAAATTTCTTTACATTAAGATATATTAAAATTGCTGTTATCGGAATTGCTCTTTTTTCTCTTCTTTATGGTATTGTTTATATTAGTTTGTTTCATGATATTTATATACATTTAAATGAAGCAGGTGAATTAAATATAAATTTATTCCAAACAACAATTTGGATGTCTAATTTAATTGGAACAATGATTTCTTTAAGAGCTTTATTTAATGCTAAAAATAATGAATTCTCTTTTAATGCATATATAAATAATATAACATTATATTATGAAACAATGGATCAATTAAGTTATGCATGGTATAATAATATATCCGATGGATTCGGTCAAATTGAAGATAAAATTGGAGTTTTTATAAGTGATTCAAACCAAAAATTATATTTTTGGGATACACAAAATGTAACATATGATTATGAAGAAATAGAGGGTATTGAAAGTTTTCCTTTGTCAATATCTCAAAGTTTAAGTAATATAAATTCAGTATTAAAAAATGATTTTTTTACATTAAAACAAACAACGGAAACTTTAACAGAAAATTCAATTAAATATTTAAATTATATTTCTTTTATGGCAATTGAAAATACTTATGAAAATGTATTACCAAATCAATTTGATAAATTAAGAACAATCCCAAAAAAATTAAAAGACTATAATACAAATTCAAATTCAATATTATTTGTAATTCTATTATGTTATTCAATATTAATGACAATATTTTGTGTATTATATACAGCATTATTACATATAACAAATAAAAATATGGGAGAAGGATTGGAAAAAGTATCAAAAATAAAATTAGAAAAAATAGAAGATACAATAAAAACAATAGAAGGATTTAATATAATATTAAAAAAATATAGAGAAAAAGAAGGACAAAAAAGAGGTCCAGCAGAAAAGAAAAATAAAGATGAATTTGGAGGTGAAGGTACAACAGTAAATCCAACAATTAGTCCAAGTCAAGGAGCTCAAATATCTAATTCAGTTAATTCAAATGGATTTAATATAGATACTAAAAAATTTATTCCTTTACAAATATTAAATATATCATATTTCCAATCTGCATTTTTATTTGCTGTTCTTTTTGGCTTTTTAATTCCAGTATATTTACTTTCTAATAAAATGGTAAATTCAACAAATCAAATTATTAATGTTCAAGAATTTTTATTTGGAAAAATATTAGTAGCAAGTTCATTATCTGTTAAAGTTAAGTGTTTTATGAGTGAATGTAGAGTTTCAAACAATTTAAAATTCACTGAATTAATTACAAAAAATGAAATTCAAAAAATTGTTCAAGGATTTTCTTTATTTAAAAATTTAAATTATTATTATAATGAAAAATTTAGATTAAATGCTTGTGGAGCTGTTTTTATGGATGAAAATTTAATAAATGAATGTTTAGAAGATGAAATAATTCAAAGTGGAAATAATACTGAAAGTTTATTAAAATTAGTATCTGAAATTGTAGATAATATTTATAAAGATTTTGAAATGAAAAATGGAACAAATATTAAAATGATAGATGGAAGTGAAAAAAAATTTAAAAATATTTATTTATTTGAAAGTGATTCTTTTAAAGATTTAGAATATGTTTTTTATAAATATATTGCCCCTGTTTCAAATAATTTTGCTGAATTATGTATTGAGTCTTTAAAAGATTATTTAGGTGTGAAAAAACAATTAGTTGTTATTCTTATTGTTTTTTTTTGTCTAATTATTTTTGGATTTTCTTGTTATATTGGTTTCTTTTTTGTTAGTAAGTTAGTTTATTTACTTTCTGTTTCCAGATGCATTTTAAAAATTATTCCTGTTTCTGTCATTAATAATACTCAAGAATTAGAAACATGGATTGAAAGTAAATATTAATCATTTGTAATTTTTTATTTCTTTTTAAAATTGTAAATTTTTAATGGGTTAATTTTTGAAGTATTTTAAACATTTAATATAATATTTTTAATTTATTTTAGATTTTTTAAAATCATTATTTTAAAAAAAGGGAGAACAATAAAATTAAAATATTAATAAAAATTTTACTTAAAATTATTATTTTTAATTTTAATGGAATTTTTTTGATTTTTTTCATTAAGGAATTCTTTTGCTTACATTTTTTCAGAAGATTAAATTACCAAGTTTTTTTATTTATTCATCGTATAGAATATTTGAATAAAGATTTTAAATAAGTAATTTATCCAATTATATCCTTATTAACTGAAAACAATGTATTATCTTTAACTAAAAAGTTAAAAAATTAATAATTACAAAGAACAAAATACTTTTTTTTTTTCTGAGAAGAATCTCAAAAATTATAAAGAAAGTCTAAAATTTTATTCTAAACTTCAAATAAAAATATTGAAAGAAAATGGTGGCTAATTTTTGATTTAAACAATAGAAAACAGTAAAAAGAAAATCAAAAATATAATTTAAATATGTAAAAATTTATTAAAGAATATGTAATTATATGATATTTTAAATTAATGAGTAAATAAAAATATTAATGAAAATAAATCATTATAAATATCACATTAAAAAAATAGAATAAAATTCAATAAAAAATCAAAATTGGTGTGGAAATATTAAATATATAAAACAAAGAAAATGAAAAAGTAATCTTTAAAAAATATTAATAATAATCAATGATGGTAAAGTTCATCATTTAATTATAATTATAATATCAAAATATGAAAAACAAACGTTTAAACTTTAAAAATCACAAAATTCAAAAATAAAGAAGAATAAAAGACTTTTTATAATATATTTGGAAAGATTATAATTTATATAAATAATTTTTATATTATTTATTATTAAATATTGTTTATTTATTCTAATACTCTATTTCTATTCTTATAATTATAATATAAAAAAGTATTTTAATTTTTTCATTTATTTCTTTTTTCAGAAATTCTTTTAATTTATCTTTGAATTCTTCTTTTTATTTAATTTTTTATAAACTTTTTAATTTTAATTATATTTTTAATCATTATAATAATAAAATAGTCATTAATTTATTAATATTTACTTTGTTTTATTTTTTTCTTTTGATACAGGAACAAAAAATTTTTCAATAATCCCATAATTATTTAAAGTATTATCTAAATCTTTTAAAATAATAAAATTTCCTTCTAAATAATTGAAAAAATCAATAATGACTAATACAATAAATAAAACAACTAAAGTATAATTTAAATTATCAATGCTTGCTTTAAATTGAGGTAAAAGATGATCATATTCTAAAAGACACATAAAATCCATAAAATAAACAATTTCAATAATATTATTAATTTGAAATTGAATGCTATGAAAAGACTGAATAATACTTTCCTTACTTCTGTTACTTTGAATAAAATTATAAACTTCTCCTTTAATGTTTTTTAAATAACTACTTAAAACTGTAATAATTCTAGCAGTAAAAAGTGGAAAAGTATGACAAATTTCAATAATTGTTTCATAAAAAATATCTTGTGTTAAATAATTTTCACAAGCTTTGTCATTTGAATCTAATAAATCCTTTACATATTCTTTTTCATTTTCTATATAAATATAATTCATTAATGATGTTAAATTTTTATAAATTAAATTGGAAAATTTTCCAAAATAATCAAAATAATTAATTATTTCAGTTGTATTAAGTAAAATTGAATATTTACCTATTAAATAATATTTTAATAATCCATCTTGTAAATCATCACAATTTTCAGTTTCAATTCTTTTTAGATTTATTGTATTTAAACTTTGATTAATTAATGAAATTGAAAATATACTATAAATAATATAAATAATTGAAAAATAAAATATAACTTGAATGACATTTTTAGTTACATGATCAACATATTTATCATTTTTATTAAATTGACGAGTAATATTGTCTTCTTCAAATTTATTTTTTAGGTTATCCCCTTCATTTGCAAAATCATACAAAATTTGTGAAGCTCTATAACCTTTTTTACTATTCTGAGAAATACTTTGTCTTGGTTTAATTGAAGGAGTATTTAATATTTTTTTATTAGGAATAAACACAGATGAAGAAAAATCTCCTCGTTTTTTATTTGAAATAAGAGCATTTAAATTGTCTAAATTAAAATTGTTTGGTTTTTCTTTAAATGTTTGACCAGAATAAAGCAATTTATTTTGAGTTGTTTTTTTATTTAATAAATTATTAGTTTTATTATTATCATTAATATTATTCTTGTTTGGTTCTTCAGAAAATTTTTTCAAATGTTCTAATGCCACTGTCGCTTTTAATTCATTTATTATAATTCTTTTAACAATTCTTATTTTTTTATGTAAAAAATTTTTATGTGTAGATTCTAAATTTTGGATTTTTTCTTCAATTTTTAACATTCTTTTGTTTGAATAATTTACTGATAGATATAATATAACTAAAGAAATTATATTAAAAATTATATTTAATATCATTAGTAATATTATCATAAATTTAAAATTTCTGAATGAAGAAATAAATATTTCTTTCCCAGTATAATTAATTTCATTGGTTTTAAGGACAAAAGGGAAAATATTAAAAGGAAATGTCATTAAATATTGAAGTTCTGTTGAATTCAAATTGTTAATCTTAAGAGGTTCATTGTAATTTATTATTGGAACTTCAATATAAAAATCATCATTTTGAGATAAAATATAAAAATAGTTTAAAGGAATAATATAACCATCCAAATAATTAGTCTCAACTGGTTTTCCATTATATTCAATTATATTAAATTTTTTTCTTGCTATTTGATAAATTTTTCCAGAATTTTGATTTTCAATGAATTTTTTAAATTCAGTATTATAAATATTAATAAAATAATTAGATTCATCTTTCATTCTCATATCATAATAAGATTTAAAGTCAAGAGATATATTATAAATAGACAATAAAAGCTCTTCTAATTGATCTTTTTTATTTCCTGAATTTTCTAAAACAATTTTTTGACATATAAAAAATTGATTATAAAAATAATCAGAATTCATTTCTCTTAAAACAAATAAATCACGATATCTTTGGTAAAAATTATCACTTTTAATTTTTAAAAAAACACATAAAGCTATTGCAAAAAAAACTAAAAATATATTATAAAAAATTCCTATATTATCGAATTGATTATTAGTTTCTACAATATGATCTTTACTATGAGAAGCAATATTCCAAGAAGAATCATTATTTTTTTTTTCAGAATCAATTGAAGAATGACTATTATTTTCAAAATTATTTTTATTCATAGAAATTACAGTGACTTCACTTGCAATTTTAGTTTTATTTAAAAAATGTAAAATATCTTCAAAATTAATACTTAATAAAAATAATTCATTACCTTCAATATGATAACTTTCTTGAATATTAACTTTTATTTGAACTTCTTTTCTTCCAGATAATCTCAATTTAAGAACTTGAAGATTTCTATAAAAATCTCCATTAGGATGACCATTATTTCTTTTATAATTGTTTTTTATTTTTTCAAACATTGTATTATAATCAACAGAAATAAATTGTTCTTTTTCCAAAGATTTAATTGATTTTTTTAAATTAAAAATACTTAAAAGATTATTATCTTGATCATTTGGTTTAAAACCAAAATATTGAGAATAATAATATCCTATTTTTAAAACAACTCCATTTTCTCTTATTAATGAAACTTTATCAAATAAATTTGGATGTTTTTCTAATTTTCCTAACATATAAATATTACCTTGCATTGAAGGTAATCTAGAAAATAATATTTTAACATATACCACATACTCATCAAATGTTTCTAATATTGAATCTAAATAAAATGATTGTTTTGCTAATATAGTTTTTTTTATTATTTTTGTTATTGCAGTTCTTATTTTTAAAGGAAATAAATTTATTAATGGAGTATTTTTCACTTTTGTTGATTTTATTTTTGTTAATTCTGTAAAAACTAAAGGAGCTTTTTTAATTATCAATTGAGCTCTATCAAATAATAATACAAAATAATTATTTCTATCTACTAATGAATCTATTGATGAAAAATCAAAAGTTTCTAAACTTTTATCATATTGAGAATGAAATATTATTGATTCTACAAATTTTTGTTTATCATATTCAGGTGAACTTTTAAATTTTGAAATATTTTTTGCTTTTTTATTAATTGATATTATTTTATCTAATTGAGTTCCTATTTTTTTACTTTGGAAAAACACAAATTTACTAAATTCTTTTCTTGAATGTTTTGTATTTTGAAGTATTGCATTAAAATATTTTGTTAATTTAAAAAATTTTGAATTTAATTTTATAAACGCTAAAATAAATTCAATTGAATCATCTTTCATTTTTTTTTCAAACTGTCTTAAGTATTTAATAAAAAAATCAAAGATTACGAAAGTTAAAAAATCATTTTTTTCATGAAATGACTTCATTAAAACTTTTTTTAATAAATATTCACATCTAAAACTTTTTTCATCTAAAATAAAATAGAAAATAATTTTATAATATGTAATGATTTGAATTGCATATTTATTATAATCAATTATCTCTTTATTTGCAATCTTAGAATATCTTTTTAATAAATGAAATAAAATATCAGTCACAGGTTTTGTTTTTTCTAAATTACCAGGAGTAAATATTTCATCTGAATAACTTTTTTTAAAAATTTTTTTAACATGTTCTTCACTTATTGCTTTTAATAAATCATAATCTGAAGTATTTTCACAGAAATATTTATTCAATTTTGTTTTTATTTCAAAAAAATAAATTTGCCTTTCCCTATCTAAACTTTTACTTACATGATTTATTGATATTAAAATATAATATAAAGGATTAAATAATTGATAAATCCCAAATAAACCTTTAAAGTTTTTTTCTTTTAAATTATTTTCTATTAATGTTAAACTTATATATATATTTGCATTAATTGAAAAATAAATGAAAATAATTAAAAAACAGATAGTAATAATTAATTCAGATAATTCTAAAAAATTATGATCATTCATTGAAAAACTAATTAAAAAAGTTATGGATTTTGAAATTAAAAAAGAGAAAGAATATAACTCTATATAATATTTTAATTTGAAAAAGAAGTTTCTATTGATTTGGTAAATATATAATTTTATTCTTATATATTGTTTTATTATTTCTATAATAATCCAAAAAAATTGAAAAATAATAGAAAATTTCATATCAAATCTTATTACTAAAATAAAACTATCAAAATGAAAACCAAGTAAAATAAGGAAAGATAAATTTTCTTTGAAAAAAAAATATATTTCATTTTGTCCATATGCATAAATAAAAAAGAAAAAATAATAATAAAGAAATAACTCTAATAAAATCAATAATAATATATCAAAAGAAATAAATATATTAATTTTATTATAGTAATCAGTAACTTGAATTAAAATTGGTCTTATAAAAACTAAGAGAAAAGTTTGTAAAAAACCTGAAAATATTAAATAAATAAAATAAACAAAAATTTTTTTAGTTACTTTACAATAAGTTTTATCATCTTTAAATAGTTGACTATAAAATGCAAATACGATTAAAAAAATAAAAAGAACATTAAAAATTCTATTATTCCAATAGCAATTTTGAGTATAAACTTTAGATTTTAATTTTTTTGAAAGTAATAAAGAAATTTGATCATATTTATAAATATTTTCAGTCATTATTACGCATTCTTTACTATCTATTTTTTCATTATTTACATATACTCTATTTTTTCCATTAATTAATTTATTACTTATTACTTCTGAATAGAAAGTTGGACTAAAAAAATATAAAAAATAATGAAAACTTAAATAATCTCTATTACTATGAAAAATTATATCAATTATCAATATTTTATTTATTGTTTCTATTATTGTAGATAAAAGTATAAAAAAATCAAACTCTAAAGTTTGTTCTTTTATATTAAAAAAAATTTTTTTTAATAAATTTGAAAACAAATTTTTATTTTTTTTCTTACTACATAATCCCATTTCTTTTTTAAATTTGAGTCATAAAATAATATTAAAATTTAATTAAAATTATTATTTCAATTGATTAATAAATTTATAAAATAAATTTTAAATGAATTACTAAAATCAAAGCTTGATTTATATTTTAGAAACAAAAAACTTAATTATAATATATTATCATAATAAGTAGTCTTATTTTCAGTAAATAATCTATAATTAAATCTTTTAAAAGGTTTATTACATCAAAAATAAAAATACAACTGTTTTTTAAATATTAATTTCTTTATTTAATTAATCTTTTTCCATTAATTGAATTAATACTTTATAAATCATTGTTTATTGTTTCAGAAATATCTAATTTAAAAATATCTTACTGATTAATCCCATTAAATTAAAATCAGAAAAATTGAATGAAATCAATATCTATTAAAATTCATTAAAAGTTTTTTTGTGAACTTTTATTATTGAAAGAAATAAAAATGTTTCAAATTAATATATTTTTTTAAAACATTAAAAGCCATATTTATAATAATCAAGACAAAAATTAGGAGATATATCTCCTTTATCTTATGTATTGAATGCTCTTCTATATTAATATATTTTTATTTTCTTTATTTTTTTAATTTCTGATTTATGATAAGAATTAATTATGTATGAAATATATATTATTTACAGTTCTCTAATATAATATTGTAAATCTTAATTCATCATTTTAGATTTTTATTTATATTTCACATGAATTATCTTTTATATATAAATTTTAAAATTTATATTCAAAGAAAATTTTTATTTAAAATTACCATTACCAAATAATTTTTGATTCATTTCATGACAAAAAGATAAAAAATCATCATTAATTTTATTATTTATCATATTATTATTTATTTGTAATTTATTTTTTGTCTTTCTATAAGTAGATTGTATTTCATCATCAGTATAAGTATAATCAATAGAATCTTTGCTTTTTTTATCAAAACTTAATGTATTTGAATTATTACTTGAATATTTTAAACTTATTTTATTTGAAGAAGAATCATTATGATTTCCTGAAATTGACCTTTGTTTACTATTGTTAAAAACAGAATCTTCAGAAATTAAAGTTAAAGAATTTTCATTTTTTTTAACATTAATACTTTTACTTAAATTATTTGTCAAATTTTTTTTTGGCTTTTTATTTTTATTAAAAAATTGATTATAAACACATTCACTAATACTTAATTTTTTATTATTTATTAAATGAAAATGTTTTGAATGTTTTGGATATTCTGTTGAAATATAATTTATTTTTGGTTTCTTATCCAAATTAAATTTCTTTGTATCTTCTTTAAATAATTTTATATGATGACTTGGAATTTTTAACCTTTTACTTGTAGTTGATACTGTTATTTCAGATGAAGTTTTGGTTGAAACTAGTTCTAAAATAGAATTGGAATTACTTCTTATTATTTTTTTATTTTTTTTAATTGAACTTGGATTTTGCTTTTTAATGTTTTTAAACATTTCTATTTTATTTAATATTACTTTTTTGTTTTTATCTACTATAAATGAAGATATATTTTTTGAATGGTGTTTATTTTTTATTTTTTCAAATTCAATTTTATTAATATTTTCTTTACTTAAAATTCTTTGATGACTGTTATTTAAAATTAAAGATTTAATTTTATTTTTTTTTTCATTATTGAGGTTTTTTATATTTTTATAATTTGTTATTTTTGTTTTTGAATTTGATTGTTTTAAAGTTTTAATTTCTAAGTGATTGCAATTTGAATTCTTTTTTTCAATACTCTTTAAACGTATATTTTTATCAACTTTTTTAGTTTCATTCATTTTTAAAGATTTTTTATTATTTAAAAATATAATTTTAATTTATTATCACAGAATATTTTATAATATCTTAATTTAAAAAAAGTAAATATGATTTAATGAACAATTTATTATTTCCAATTTTTTGAATTCTTTCATTATTTATTATAATATCAGTTAAAGTAATATTGTTTTCTTCATCATAATATTTATTTTTGAAAAGAATAAAAACATAAGCTTTTATTTTTAATTTAATAGCATATATCAATAAAATACAATTATTTTTCTCTAAGCCAAATATCCTTGTTTTAATAAATGATTTCTATATACTTTTTGAATTTAACACTATTAAAATAAAAAATATTATTTTAATATATAAATTTTATTATTTACTTTTCTTAATTTTATCTTTTGACCAATTTCCTTTTATTAATTGGGAATTAAATCCAAATTTCAAATAATTTTTCTTTGAATTTGGTTACTCCTTTTATATTCTAATTATTATTTTGTTTTTTGAATTTGTTGGATTTCTTATATTATTTTTGATTTAATTCAATTATTTTCTTTTCAATATCCATTTCATTATCCTTTTTGCTTATATTAAATTGTTGATTATTTATTCCTTTATTATAATTTGTGAATAGAATTTGATTTTGAATAATCATTTTTTTTTAATTTTTTTTGTTTCAGATTAAACGATTTGATTTGATTGTTAAATTCATTATTATTCGATAATTAATTTTGACTATTTTATTTATTTTGAAAAGCTTCAATAATAAAATTTTTGGAGTAAATCAATTTTCTAAAATATAATTAGGGGATTTAATTTTAATTTGAGACTTAATATTATCATTAATGTTATTATTACTTCTATAAGTTAAATTATTGTTATTTTTAAAGTTGTTAATATTATTTTCAATAGATTTTTTTTATTCAATGATTCATAATTCTAGATTGTTTTGATGTCCTTTTGTTATTGATTGATTTTTTGTTACATTTTTTACAATTGCATTATTATTGATTAGAACATTTATATTTTTTAATGGAGGTTTTTCTTTTAAAGTTTCATCTTGAATATTATTTAAATTTTCATTTATTTTTTTATATTTTTAATACTTTTTTTTGAGTGTTTTCTCCTAAAGTATTGAATTATTGTTTCATTTAATTTTCTTTACTGAACCTCTTATATATTATTTGGAATTATAATATTTTTTATTATTTTTATAGAATTACATGGATGTTGGTAATTTAGGGGAGTTAAAATTCTTTTTAAACTTGAATTTACATTAAATTTATTATTTAAATTCTTTTTCATTGAAATTTTATTTCCAGAATTATTAAAATTTTTTTTAATCCTCCTATTTTACTTCCTGAATTATCTTTATTAATATTTATTAAATGGAAATACATTTTGTTATTAACATTACTACTTTTATTGTAATCTTTTATTTTTGATTTATTTTCATTGAAGAAACATTATTGTTAGCATTTTCATTAATATCATCATTGATTTTTGTTCTTTCATTTTCTAAAATTTTTCTTAAAATAGTTTTTTCTAAAATTTTTTTGTATTATCATCGATATATTATTTAATTTTTTGATATCATGATTTAAAACAATACTTTAATAAAATGAAAAGATTTAATGAAAATATAAAATTGGCAAAAAAGTTAGCATATAAATTAATAAGAATGGAAGTTTTCCTTATTTAATTCATATTTCTTTTTGAGTGTGATTTAAATTAAAACTCTTTTCTAATATTAAATAATAATCATTATTATAATGATACATTGAAAACCATGGAAAATCATTTAAACAATTAAAATAAAATCATTAATTTTTATTATTAAATTTTATAAGTGATAATTGATAATTTATAAAAGGATCTACTTTACATAAATCCTGATTATTCTCAAAAATTAAAAATTTGAAGAGTATTAATGTTCAGAATAATTTCATAAATTACATTAAATCAATAAAATAATATTAAAAAATTATTAGAAATTAAAAATGTTTTAAATGGGGATTGGGGATTGGGGATTGGGGATTGGGGA
>JAEEGL011108324.1_pt1 | contig 15862 bp, 22 predicted proteins | sample 9134231 | NCBI WGS metagenome assembly JAEEGL01 (sample SAMN16246548, study PRJNA631951) | gut metagenome | biome: gut microbiome; feature: rumen; material: fiber-attached | host: Bos | place: Iran: Karaj | collected 2018-10
GACTGCGAAGGCGCAGGCGAGATGTTCCGCGTCACGACCCTCGATATGGATAACCCGCCGAAGGGCGAGGACGGCAAGGTCGATTATTCCAGGGATTTATTCGGAAAGCCCTGAAACCTGACCGTCAGCGGCCAGCTCCCCGGCGAAGCGTTCGCCCTTGCATTCCGTGATATCTATACATTCGGACCGACCTTCCGCGCGGAGAACAGCAACACCGCCCGCCATGCTGCGGAGTTCTGGCAGATCGAGCCCGAAATGGCGTTCTGCGACCTCAACGGCTATATGGACACCGCCGAGGCGATGATCAAATACATCATCAAGACCGTTCTCGAGCGCTGCCCGGATGAGATGGCGTTCTTCAACCAGTTCATGGACAACGGCCTCATCGAGCGCCTTGAGCACGTCCTCAACAGCGAATTCGTCCGCTGCAGCTATACCAAGGCCGTCGAGCTGCTGCTCGCCTCCGGCCAGGAATTCCAGTACCCCGTATTCTGGGGCTGCGATCTGCAGACCGAGCACGAGCGCTATATTTGCGAAAAGATCTACAATTCGCCCGTGTTCCTGACCGACTATCCCGCGGAGATCAAGAGCTTCTACATGCGCCTCAACGACGATGGCAAGACCGTCGCGGCGGCGGACCTGCTCGTTCCCGGCGTCGGCGAGATCATCGGGGGCAGCCAGCGCGAGGAGCGTTATGACGTGCTCCGCAAGAAGATCGAGGATCTCAAGATGGATATGAGCTACTATGAGTGGTATCTCGACCTTCGCAAGTACGGCGGCGTCAAGCACGCGGGCTTCGGCCTCGGCTTCGAGAGGATCCTCATGTACCTCACCGGTGTCGCGAACATCCGCGACGTCGTGCCGTTCCCGAGAACGACAGGCAGCATGGAATTCTGATCGTTCAAAAACAACTTACCACCGGGCGAAAGCCCGGTTTTTCTTTTTGGCATTTTTCCGCGCAATAGGACGTATTCTGATAAAAACGGAAGCGGGAGGGCGCTTTATGGCGAATACGACTTATCATCAGCTGCGGGAAAAAGAGATCATCAACATCTGTGACGGCGCTTGCCTCGGGCGGATTTCGGACCTCGAGCTCGACGACTGCACAGGACAGATCTGTTCGATCGTCGTTCCGGGACCGCCGAAGCTTTTCGGCCTGATCCGGAACTCGGAGGAGCTCGTGATCCCGTTCTGCAGCATCCAAAAGATCGGCGACGACGTGATCCTCGTCGATATCCGGGACCTGAAGCAGAGGGAGTGAACGCGGAAAAAAACGGAAAAAACGGAAAAATTCGGTATGGCAAGCGCTCCGGTTTTATGGTATAATCACTTTGATTGACAGCCCGGTTCCCATCCGGGCAGCCGGAGGTGCTCTATGAAATGCAGGTACTGTTCTTGTACTGAAAGCCGCGTTGTGGATTCAAGACCGACCGAAGACGGAACGGCGATCCGCCGCCGCAGGGAATGCGCGAACTGCGGACGCAGGTTCACGACCTATGAAAAGATCGAGGAGATCCCGATCCTCGTCGTCAAGCGCGACGGCTCGAGGGAGGCTTTCGACAGCAATAAGATCCTTGCCGGCGTGCGCAAGGCCTGCGAAAAGCGCCCGGTTTCGTCACTCGAGCAGAACAAGCTCGTTGACGATGTTTCGAGGGAGATCTCCAATACCCTCGAGCAGGAAGTCACATCGATCGATATCGGCGAGCTCGTGATGAAGCATCTCAGAGATCTTGACGAGGTCGCATACGTCCGCTTCGCCTCCGTTTACCGCTCGTTCAAGGATATCAATACCTTCATGCAGGAGCTAAAATCCCTTCTCGGCGACAGCGAAAAGAAAGCTGCCGAAGCCGAAAAACAGCACCGCCTAAAGCAGACCGAAGATGCAAAACTTTGATTCCGTCCGGGAAAAGATCCATTCGGGCAATTCGATAATCGAGAGCGGCGGTCTCCGCCTCGCCGTCGACGACAGGCTGAGCGAAATCTCCGCGATCCGCCACGGCTTTTCAACGCGCGTCGGCGGCGTAAGTCCCGTGCCTTTCGATTCGCTGAACATGAGCCTCACGCGGGATGACAACAAGGCGAATGTCTTCCGCAATTACAGGATCTTCTGCGATGCTTTCGGCCTCGATCACGGCTCGCTCGTTCTCGTCAACCATGAGCACGGCGCAAATGTCGTGCGCGTCGACAGGAGCTTCTGCGGCAGGGGACTTACCAGCGAACCGCTTCCTTTCTGCGACGGTATGGTGACGGACGATCCCGCCGTGACGCTCGTAACGCTCCATGCGGACTGCAGCTGCGTTTATCTTTACGACCCGGAGCACGGCGCGATCGGTCTTGCGCACGCTGGGTGGAAGGGCACTCTGAAGCGCGTCGCGCAGCGCCTTGCGGAAAAACTGACCGCGGAATACGGCAGCAATCCCCGAAGGATCATAGGCGCGATCGGTCCGCGTATCTGCTTCGACTGCTTTGAGGTCGGCGAGGAGATCGGCGAAGAATTCGCCCGCGAATTCGATTTCGACGGCATCGCGAAGCCCAGAAAATGCGGTAAAGCCTATGCGGATATCGAAGCTGCGCTCCTGATACAGCTGCTTGACGCGGGTCTGCTTCCCGGGAACCTTTCAACAATGGGGCTTTGCACCTTCGAACGCAGCGACCTGTTCTTTTCCTACAGAAGGGACCGCACCCAGACAGGCGCAATGATCGGCTTTTTGAAACTCAACAACTGAAACGGAAACAAAAAACAGCGTTTGAAATCCCTCTGATCCGTCCAAAATAGCAGCAGCTGTTCTCAACGGAACGGAGGGATTTATTATGCCGCTCGGAACGATGTCCGCGGTGATACTGATCATTGCCCTTTTATCGGGCCTGATGCCCGAAACGCAGGAAAAACTGAAAACGGGAAAATACCCGATCCTCGCCGCGCTGATCCTTGCGCCGGTGCTGCGCATGGCCGGGATCGAACTGAGCCGCGAAGTCGAGCTCAACGCCGGCTGCCTGTTCATCGCCGCCGTCGCGGGTTGGGCAGCTGCCCGTGCGAACGGCCGACGAACGCTCCTTGCGGCGGCGCTCGCTGCCGCTGCGGCGATCCCCGCTTTTGCGGCCGAAACTTATCTGAAGGGCGATGCCGCCGTCCTTGCGGCGTCGCTTGCCGCATTGCCGCTGCTGCCGCTCATCCGTTCGCTGCCGCATTCCGTCTTCGCGGCGGTCGTTATCCCGATCTTCGTTTCGCTCTTCCGCTGGCTGTTCGCGGCGCTTTCGGGCTATGGCGTACTGGAACTGACAGGCGCGGACTTCGACGCGCAGCTGACGGGCCTGCTTTTTTCCGTTTTCACGCTTGAACTGCGCCGCTGGAACCGTTCGTCGGCGGCTGCAGAAAGCACGCAGTAAAATTCAGCGCATTTCGCGCTTTTCGGCTTTCCTTCGCCGAACCTCCCCGCGTGATATTACAGGGAACTTGTACATATCATTTGAAAGCGGGAGGAAAGCGAGCCGGCTCTCCCGCAATGGGAGGGCTTTTTTCTTTGGAACAGCGCAGGGCCGAAACATCGGCGGGAATATCGGAATCGGCGGTGCCGGATGCGTGCATCGACGCTTTGAACAAGGTGATCCCGAAAAGGTTCGCCGCCGCGGTCGGCGAGGCTATGGCGGCGTCCGGCTGTATCGAGGAGCTCCGTTTCCGCGTGAACAGGCCGGTGCAGCTCATCACACGGCGCGGGGAGATCATGCTCCGCAACGGAGCTTTCACAGCGGGGGAGGCGAAACAGCTGCTTGAAGCGGTCTGCAGCCATTCCGTTTACGCAAAGGAGGCGGAACTCGTTCGCGGCTTCGTGAGCCTGCCGGGCGGCGTGCGCGTCGGGATCGCCGGCGAACCGCTTGCGGAAAACGGCAAGATCACGCGGCTGACGACGGTCTCCTGCTTCAATATCCGCATCCCGCGCGAACTCATCGGCTGCGCGGAGCCGCTGATCCCGCTCCTGACCGAAGAAACGGGCGAGGGCAGAATGCCGGTGACTTCGATCATCGCCGCGCCGCCGGGCGCCGGCAAAACAACATTCCTGCGCGACTGCGCGCGCTGCTTTTCTTCGGGGATCGGCGCTGCCCGCCCGCTGAAGGTCGCCGTCGCGGATGAAAGGAACGAACTCGCCGGAAGCGTCGGCGGGGTCCCGACGCTGAACATCGGCGAAAGGACGGATGTCATGGCCGGCGCGCCGAAAACGGTCATTATGCCGATGCTGCTCCGAAGCATGTCGCCCGAGGTGATCGTGACGGACGAGATCGGCGGGGAAGAGGATATGCGGGCCGTTTCGGAGGCCGCGACATACGGAGCGGCGGTTTTCGCGAGCATCCATGCCGGAAGCTCGGCGGAGCTTCGGAACAAAAAATGGCTTATTGAACCAATTGAAAACGGATTGAAAGTCCGCGTCCTGCTTCTTCGGAGAATCGGGGGAAAATTTGCATTAAGGGAGGCGGAAATGCTTGGCAGAAAAGGAAAAACGGAGCGTGCCGAATGACCAGGCTGATATGCGCCGTCGGCGTATTCCTGTTATGCGCGGCGTTCGGCGCGGTTCGCGCGGAGGGCCTGCGCGTTCGGCTCAGGGCTTCCGAAATGCTGCTTTCGGACCTGAACTTCATCGCGTCGAGCCTTCGCTATGAAAGACGGACAGCCGCGTCGATCGCCGAAAAACTTTCGAAAACGGGAAAGCTGACGGAATTCTGGGCAAAGCTCGCCCACGCGATGGACGGCGGAGCGAGCTTCGGCGCGGCATGGGAGCTTTGCGCAAAGGAACTTCCGCTCGACCCGGGTGTTGCCTCCGCCGCGCTTTCATTCGCGAAAAACTTCGGAAGCGGGGATGCCGAATCGGAACTCGCGCAGCTTGAACTGACGGTCTCGGGCATCGGCGACGCCGTGAAAACGAAGGCGCGCGAGTACCCGAACAAGCGGAAACTCACGGGCACGCTCTCGATCCTTTTCGGAGTTGCCGCCGCGCTTTTGATAATCTGAACTGCGGACCGCATATGGCTTGCCGGATGCGGAAAGGGAAAGGAAAAACGGATGGGGATAGACATCGTTTTCAGGATCGCGGGGATAGGCATCCTTGTGGCAGTCGCATGCCAGCTGCTCAAACAGACCGGGCGTGACGATATTGCGATGCTGACAGCTCTTGCGGGTCTTGTCGTCGTGCTGACGATGGTGATAGGGCTGATCGCTTCGCTTTTCAGCAATGTGAAGAGCGTTTTCAACCTATACTGAAGCGGCATGGACCTCTTTACGCTGATCGGACTTGCCGCCGCCGGCGCCGCTGCGAGCTTCACCGTCCGGTCCTTTGACAGCTCCGCCGGAAGGAATATTGCCGCAGCGACCTGCGCGCTGATCGCGCTTTCTGCGCTTGCCCATGCCTCCGGGATCGTCGACAGCATAAGGGAGATCGCCGCGATGGGAGGGATACCCGGCGAAACGGTGCTCAGCTGCATAAAGGCTGTCGGTATCGCCTACCTCGCGAAACTGACCTCGTCGCTCTGCACGGATCTCGGCGAAAGCTCGCTCGCGGCAAGCTGCGACCTTGTCGGAAGGCTGATGCTGCTCGCTCTTGCGCTGCCGCTCGTGCGAAGACTCGGAGAGATGCTTATCGCGCTTGCGGAAAAATACATCTGACAGAAACGGGATTTCGGAGAGTGGAACTTGAGGACCTGCTTCAAATGGCGAATGCTGAAAAGGCTCGCGCTCGCGGCTGTGCTCGCGCTGCTCCTGCTTGCCGTTTTATGCGGCGCAGCTGCCGAAACGGACGGGGAAGAGCCGGATGACAGCGACGTCAGGACGGAGCTCGAAAGGCTGAGCGGCGAGGCCGATCTTTCAGCGTGGCAGGATTATTTCGAGCGTCTGCGCAGCTCATCGCCGCAGGCGGCGGATTATACCACGGCAGGTGCGCTTGCCCGCAGGCTGGCGGAAGACCCCGGCGGGAGGATGCAGACATCCGCGGGTCTACTTTCGGGGATCTTCGGCGAAAGCTTCGGCAGCGCGCTCGGAAAGACCGCCGCCGTTTTCACAGCGGCGCTGCTGACGGGTCTGTGCGGGATCGTTTTCGAGGATTCGGGGATCAAAAAGCTCGTGCTGCTGCTTGTTTGCGGCGCGGCGATCCTTTCCGTCACCGCCGCGTTTTCGTCCCTTGCCGGCAGCGCTTCGGCGATGATCGGCGATATTGCCGGTTTTGCGGAAGCCGCCGCTCCCGCGCTCGGCGCGCTGCTTGCGTCGATGGGCTGTTCCGAAAGCGCGAAGCTGCTTGCGCCGGATCTCGCCTTCACGGCGGGCGGCGCCGCGTCGATCGTTCGGACTGCGGCGATGCCGATGCTGCTCGCTTCCGGCGTGCTGGTCGTTTTGAACGGCCTCACGGAAAGCCTGAAGCTCGAACGCTGGATCAAGCTGATCCACAAGATCGTGAAGTGGCTGCTCGGGCTCGTGAGCGTTATGTACACAGCATCCGCCGCCGCGGGAGGGCTGATCGCCGCAAGCGCGGACAGCGTTACGCTCCGCTCTGCGAAATACGCGGTGGATAAGCTGATCCCGGCCGCCGGAGGAATGGTCACCGGTGCGCTGGACGCCGTCCGCTCGGCGGCGCTGCTCCTCAAAAACGGCGCAGGCATGGCTGCACTGCTGATCCTTGCGGGAATACTGATCCGCCCGACGCTCGCGATCCTCGGCGGAATGCTCGCTTTTCGTCTCACAGCGGCGGCATCGGAGCCATTTGCCGATGAGCGGATCCCGAAAATGCTGGACGGCATCGCGGACACGCTCTCGCTGATGTTCGCCTGCGCGGCGGCGGTTGCGGCGATGTTCGCAGTCACCGTGATCATGATGCTTGTCGCCGGCGGGACGCTTGCGGGGGCATGATAAAAGAGGAAAGAGAAACATGCCTGATCTTACGGGAATACTGCGAAAGCTTCTTGTTCGCCTGATCGCGGCGGGGCTTGTTATGGCGGCTGCCGACGCGCTCCTTCCGTCGGATGAAAAAGGCGGCGCTGTCGGCGGCGCAAGAAGGCTCATCAGACTTGCACTGACAGCGGCGGTACTTTTCCGTATTCCGGATTGAGGCAGAAACCATGAAAGAAAAATCCGTACTTACAACTTTTACCGAAACGCTCGAGAAAAACCGCGTGCTTCGGGCGGTCCTGACAGGCGCGCTGATCCTCGCGGCGTTCATCCTTTTCCTGACTTCCGGCGTCTTCCGCTCCTGCGGGAAAACGGCGGAGGAGCCGACGCAGGAAACATCGGGAAACATCGGCGCGCAGACGGCGGAACTCGAAAAACGGCTCGAAGGAATGCTTTCCTCAATGGCGGGGGTGGGAAGGGTGAAGGTAATGCTGACCCTTGACAGCACGGAGGAGCAGATCCTTGCGACGAACAGCAGAAATCAGACGGCGCAGAGCGGTTCCTCGGAGGAAACGAGGCCGGCGACGGTCAATACCGGCGGCGGAGAGAACCCGATCGTGCTGACGGAAAAGCTGCCGAAAGTTCGCGGCGTGATCGTTTCGGCGGAAGGCGCGGGCAATTTTTCCGTTCGCATGAACATAATCACGGCGGTCAGTACCGTTCTCGGAATCGACCAAAGCCGGGTGGAGGTGTTTGTAATGGCAGGGTAGAAAACGGAATATGTTTTTATTGCGGAAACGCAGAACCGAAAACAAATAAACGAGGAGGAAGAAAAAATGAAACTGAAGGGATTCAGAATGACGAAAAAGGGGATCATTGCCCTTTCGCTGCTGCTCCTGCTGCTTGCGGGGGCGATCTATCTCAACATCAAGATGAACCGCGAGGAAGAGCTCGCGTCCGAGGATGCGAACGCCGTAAATAACGGCGAAACGAAGATCCCTGAAGAAAACGGCGAGGCGGCGCAGCAGACGGGCGCGAAAGCCTATGCGGGCTATTTCGAATCGTTCCGGGATGAAAGGAACCTTGTCCGCTCGCAGGAGATCGATTACCTGAGGATGATATTGAACGACGAAACGACGGATACGGAAACGCTTCAGAGCGCGCAGGCAAGGCTCATGGAGCTTGTTTCGAACATGGAACAGGAATTTTCGATCGAAAGCCGGATCCGCGCGAAGGGCTTCGCGGACGCCGCGGTGACATTCCGCAGCGGCTCGATTACCGTTGTTGTGGACGGCGAAAGCCTTTCGGATGAGGAAGTCGCGAGGATACTCGATATCGTTTTAAGCGAGACCGGCGCACCGGCGAGCGCAGTCCGTATCTCCCTCAGCAAAGGCGCTGCATAAAAAGCGCAAAGCGGGGCAGGCGGAAACGAAAAACGGCACTATATTGTCAAAATCGGAATGATTTCTTGAATATCTTCGCAAAAAGGGTGATTTATCTTCGCAAAATGTTTACATCTCGAAAGAAGTCTGGTATAATTAACCTGACTTAATATAAGGAGGTGTCCAACTATGGATAACGAAAATCAGGTCATGACCGATGTACAGGTAAACGAAAACGGTAAAGTTGTTTTTGCTCCCGATGTAGTTGCAACGATCGCGAATCTTGCAGCATCCGAAGTCGAAGGCGTAACCGGCCTCGGCGGCGGTTTTGCAGACAGCATCACCAGCATCCTCGGCGGCAAGAAGAGCCTCACCAAAGGTGTTCGCGTCGAAGTCGGCAACGAAGAAGCCGCTGTTGACATGAGCATCAACGTTAAGTACGGCTGCAGGATCCAGGAAGTCAGCGCAACCGTCCAGCAGGAAGTCAAAAAGGCTATCGAGTTGATGACCGGCCTTCGCGTCGTGGAAGTCAACGTCTTCGTTCAGTCGGTAACTTTCGAAACCGAAAAGAACGACAAGAAAAAGACCGAAGAGGTCCCGAGAGTCAAGTAATTCAACTGAATGCGGAGCCGGTGTGCCGTCCCTGGCATGACCGGCTCCGGATTATCGGAGAAAAGCTGCCGGGAGGCCAATGCGCGGCGGGAGGAGATACGAATCATGAAAAACGATAAACAGATCAAAACAGCGCTATTTTTCGCGCTTATCATTTTCGGAGCGGTCATCCTGCTGCTCACCGCGGCTTGCTGGGGGATCATAAAGCTTTCGGGCTTCATCAACTATCTTGAAAACGGCCCCGTCGTTCTCAGGATCCTGATCGGCATCGGCTTCCTGCTCCTGTTTGCGGGCGTTGTTTACCTGATCATCAAGACCGTGAGCTTCGGCAAAGCGACTTCAAAGGGCGAAATGAACCTTTTGACGCAGGGCACGGACGGCTCAACATACATCAGCAGCGATGCGATCTCGACGATGGTCCAGCGTCTGCTCCACCGCAACAGGCAGATCCGCTCGGCGTCGTGCAGCGTCACTCCCGTTTCGGACGGCATCACGATCGACATCAGGCTGACGGTTCTTGCGGGCGGCGATTATGCCCAGCTCTGCTCCGATATCCAGCGGGATATCAAGCAGGAAGTTGAGCAGGCGACCGGCATCCCTGTCAAGAACGTTTCCGTTTCGATCATTAAGACCGTTGTGCCGAACGGCGAACAGGCTCCGGTTGAAAAGAGGGTCAAATAATGAAGAACGAGGAAATAAAAGCGTTCTTTGCGCGGAATAAATGCAAGGTATTCATTACCTTGATCGGCCTTGCTGCCGCTGTGCTGATGCTTTCGATCGGCTTCTTCAGAACGCTTCTGATCCTTCTTTTGACGGGCGTTTGCTTCTTCTACGGCTCGCTCATCGACAAGCACGGATTCAAAGACGCGAACAAACTGATCGCCGATTTCTTCAGAAGCCTGTTCCACAGAAACTGATCCGGCTCCAAAGAAGCGCCGGCATACAATAAGCGATACTCCGTTCATTCCGGGCGGGGTGAAGGATTACTATGAGCAGAAAAATTGCCCGTGAGGTCGCGATGAAGCTGACCTACGAAAAACTCTTCGGCTGCGATGATACCTATCATCAGGTGCTCGAGCAGTCCGGGATCGAAGACGAGCCCTCCGAAGCGGATATCGCTTTCGCGCAGGACATCGTCGACGGTGTACAATCGAATATCGGCGCGATCGACGAGATCATCCAATCCGCCGCTGTGGATTGGACTGTTGACCGCATGCCGAAGGTCGATCTTTCGATCCTTCGCGTTGCCGTTTATGAGATCCGCTTTGCAAAGGAAGTTCCTCCCGCCGTCGCCGCGAACGAGGCGGTGGAGCTTGCGAAAATCTACTGCGACGAGCGTTCGCCGCGCTTCATCAACGGCGTGCTCGGGAAAGTGATCAGAACAGGCAGCTGATCGAATCACCACCGGCAAACCAATGGAACAAAAGCGAAAATTCATCGGGATCGATACAAGCTGCTATACTTCATCCGCAGCTTGTGTTTGCGTTAACGGAATCGTTTCGGATAAAAGGCAGCTCCTTCCGGTCGGGAGCGGGGAACGCGGCCTTCGCCAGAGCGATGCCGTCTTTTTGCATACAAGGAATCTTCAAACCATCGTCCCGGAACTGCTTTCTTCCGTCGATCCCGCCGAGATCGCCGCTGTCGGCGTCAGCGTCTGCCCGAGCGGTCGGGACGGCAGTTATATGCCCGTTTTCCTTGTCGGGAAGCTCGTCGCCTCCTCCGTTGCCGCGGCGCTCCGCTGCCCGGTCTATGGCTTCACACATCAGCAGGGGCATATCCGCGCTGCGCTTTTCGGCAACGAAGATCTGATCGGCAAAGAGTTTTTCGCTTTCCATCTCAGCGGCGGAACGAGCGACCTTATTCGCGTTGACGGGGAATTGAATATCGAAAGGATCGGCGGTTCGACGGATATAAACGCCGGTCAGCTCGTGGACAGGCTCGGAGTCAAGCTCGGCCTCGGTTTCCCCGCGGGCAAAGCGATGGAAGAACTCGCGTCGAAAGCGGACGGACGCGGCGTGATGCTGCCTTCGAGCGTGAAAGGGCTTGATTTTTCCTTCTCCGGCGCAGAAACGAAGGCCGCGAAAGCGATCGTAGGGGGAGCGGACCCTGCGAAGACCGCGTATTCCGTTTATGACCTTGTCGCGAGAACGCTCGCGAAAACCATGATCAACGCAATGAACGGAGCAGAACGCCCGGACGGCGGGGATTTCCTCCTTGCCGGCGGCGTGGCGTCGAGCGCTCTGCTGCGTTCAATGCTCCGGGAGCGGATGAAGGGGAGCGGTGCAAGGCTCCGTTTTGCCGAGCCCGCGCTTTCGAGCGACAACGCCGTCGGCGCTGCGCTCCTCGCGATGGACGCATTTAATAATCAGAACCCGAACGAAGACTGAACGGAAAATGTTTGCGCCGCCGATGCGGCGGAAAGGATAGAAAATGGCAAAGCTTATTGACGGAAAAGCGATCGCGGCGGAAATGCGCGAAGAGTGCATCGCCCGCGTAATGAAACTGAAGGATGCCGGCGTCGAACCCCGGCTGGACGTCGTCATCGTCGGCGATGATCCCGCTTCTCACCAGTATGTGAACAGCAGGCTGAAGGACTGCGCGGAGATCGGCCTTGCGAGCTTCACCCATACCCTCCCCGCGGAGGCGGAGCAGGCGGAGCTCATCGCCCTTCTCGAAAAGCTGAATGCCGACAGCTCGGTGCACGGGATCCTTCTTCAAATGCCGCTTCCGAAGCATATGGATCAGGAGGAAGTGCTCGCGCATCTTTCGCCGAAAAAGGATGTTGACGGCCTGACCGTCGCGAATGCCGGCGCGCTCTATACCGGCAGGGAGGGCTTTGCGCCCTGCACGCCGAGCTCCGTTATGAAGCTCATCAAGAGCACCGGCGTGCCTATAAAGGGTAAAAACGCCGTTGTCGTCGGCCGCAGCATCGTTGTCGGCAAACCTGCCGCAATGCTTCTTCTTGCGGAGCACGCGACGGTCACGATCTGCCATTCCCGCACGGCTGACCTTGCGGAGCATACTCGCAATGCGGATATCCTCGTTGCAGCCGTCGGCGTGCCCGGCCTCATCAAGGGCGATATGGTCAAGCCCGGCGCCGTGGTTGTGGACGCCGGCATCAACCGCGTTGACGGAAAGACCGTCGGCGACGTTGAATTCGATTCCGCCGAAAAGACCGCGGGCTGGATCTCGCCCGTTCCCGGCGGCGTCGGTCCCGTAACAAGAAAGATCCTGCTTGAAAATACCCTCAAAGCCGCGGAGAAACTGAATGGCCTCGACTGATGCGGCGCTTACCGTCGCTCAACTCAATAACTATGCCAAGAGCCTGCTTGAAAACGATGTGCGCCTGCGCTCCGTGCGCGTGCGCGGTGAACTCACGGGCTTCAAAAGGCACAGTTCCGGCCACCTGTATTTTTCGCTTAAGGACGAAAGTGCGCTCATCCGCTGCGTGATGTTCCGCTCGAGCGCCGTATCGCTGCGCTTCAGCCCGTCGGACGGCATGAAGGTCGTTCTGACAGGCAGCGTAACGATCTACGCAAAGGACGGGCAGTATCAGTTCTATGCTTCAACAATGCGGCAGGAGGGCGAGGGAGACCTTTACCAGCAGTTTCTGGAATTGCAGAAAAAGCTCGAGGCGGAAGGCCTTTTCGCCAGGAAACGTCCGATCCCGTTCCTGCCCGCCTGTGTCGGTGTTGTAACGAGCGAGACAGGCGCGGCGCTTCACGATATCGTCACCGTTATAAGAAGGCGGTTCCCGACGATGCATATCATCCTCGCACCCGCGCAGGTCCAGGGCGAGACGGCGCCGGCAACGATCATCGACGCGATACGCCTGCTGAACGAATCGAAACGCCCCGATGTGCTGATCGTTGGGCGCGGCGGCGGAAGCTATGAGGACCTTTCCTGCTTCAACGACGAAGGCGTTGCGAGGGCGATCTACGCAAGCGATATCCCCGTCATCAGCGCCGTCGGCCACGAAGTCGATTTCACGATTGCGGATTTCGCCGCCGACCTCCGCGCGCCGACGCCGTCCGCTGCGGCGGAGCTTGCGGTGCCCGTGCTCGAGGATCTTGTTTACAGCATCGAATCGAAGCGCGAACGCCTTGACGATACCGTCAGAAACGCTGTGGATTCCGCAAGAAAACAGATCGCGCTTCTTTCGGGCAGCGCGGCGCTTGCGAAACCCGGCATGCTGATCGGGCAGAAACGCACGCAGCTCGAGCAAAAAACAGCCGCGCTCAAAAACTCGGTAGACGCTGCGATGGCGGCGAATTACGCAAGAATCGAAACTCTTTCGGAACGCCTTGCCGCGCTCGACCCGCTCGCAGTGCTGCGCCGTGGCTACGCAATCGTAACCGATGAAGAAAAACGTCCCGTCATGAGCGCGGAAGGTGTGCTCGCGGGACAGAGGCTGAATATCACGCTCGCGGACGGCAATATCGCCGCCAAAGCCGAGCAAATCGAAATAAAAAAGAAAACGGAACCGGAAAACGCGGAGGAACGAATATGACAGAGACCGGAAAAAATCCGATACCGACCGGAGAAAACGGCAAGCCGCTGAGCTTCGAGCAGGCGGCCGCGCAGCTTGACGGGATCGTTGAAAAGCTGAATTCCGGCAGCGCGATGCTCGATGAAATGATCGCGCTGTATGAAAGAGGCGTCGCGCTTTCCGATTACTGCTCCGCTCTTTTGAAGGAATACGACGGACGGATCGAGAAGGCCGTGCGCCGCGCCGCGAAGAGCGAAAACGAATGAACGCCATGGACATCAAATCTATCAACGCCGCATATCTCGGGAAAGTGAACGCCGCTCTTGAAAGGGCGACGGCGCTTGAAAATACGCCGGAACTCCTTCGAAACGCGATGCGCTACAGCCTTGAAGCGGGAGGGAAGCGGATACGTCCCTGCCTCGTTCTCGGAGTATGCGATATGCTTTCGGGAAATGAGAACGGAAGCGAAGGCCAAACCCGCGAGATGGCGCTCTGCCTCGCATGCGGCCTCGAAATGATCCATACCTATTCGCTGATCCATGACGACCTGCCCTCCGTTGATAATGACGATATGCGCCGCGGGCGGCCGTCGAACCACAAAGTTTTCGGCGAAGGTCAGGCTGTTTTCGCGGGTGACGCGCTGCTCACATACGCTTTTGAATGGATGCTCGAAAACGGCCTCCGTTTCGAAAACAAAAACTATTACCGCGCGATGCTCGAGATCGCAAAGCGCGCGGGCGCTTCGGGCATGGTCGCCGGGCAGTCCCTCGATCTGATCGCCGAAGCCGAAAAAACGATGGATGAAGCGATGCTGTACCGCATCCACCGAAGGAAGACGGCTGACATGCTCACCGCAGCGATCCTCGCCGGTGCATACTGCGCGAACGCGGGGGAGACGCAGCTCAACGTGCTTGAACGCTATGCCGATAAGCTCGGCCTGCTGTTCCAGCTCACCGACGACATACTCGACGCGGAGGGCGACGCCGCGCTGATGGGCAAGACCCTCGGCAAGGACGCCGAGAACAATAAACTGACCTTCGTGAGCCTTTACGGCCTCGAAACGGCGAAGGAGATGGCGAAACAGATCGCCGTTGAAGCGCACGCGCTCCTTTGCGGAAATTTCGCCGACGGCGCCGAGTATCTTCACGGCATGATCGATTACATCAAGGACAGAAAAAACTGACATGGTCTCATACGATGAGCTGAAGCTCCTGAAAAGAATAAATTCACCGGAGGATCTCAAGGCTCTCTCGATGGAGGAACTCTACGAGCTTGCGGACGAGATGCGGCGGTATATGGTCTCCGTTGTTTCGAAGAACGGCGGGCATCTTTCCTCCAACCTCGGCATCGTCGAGCTTACGATCGCGCTCCATCTTTGCTTCGATTTCCGCTCCGACAGACTCGTTTTCGACGTAGGGCATCAGTGTTATCCTCATAAACTGCTTACCGGCCGCGCAAAGGAATTTCAGACGCTGCGGAAAAAGGACGGCATTTCGGGCTTCCCGAAAACGACGGAGAGCGAATACGACGCTTTCAACGTCGGCCATTCGAGCACTGCCGCTTCCGCCGCGCTCGGAATCCTGCGGGCAATGCGGCTCGAAGGCAATACTAAGGACCGCGTTGTCGCCGTCGTCGGCGACGGCGCGCTGACAGGCGGCCTTGCCTACGAAGCGCTCGATGACGCGGGCGAGAAGGAACTGCCGTTCATTGTGATACTGAACGACAACAAGATGAGCATCTCCGGCAATGTCGGCGGCATGAGCTCCCATCTTTCCAAACTGAGAACGAGCAAAGGCTATAAAAAATTCAAACGCCGCTTCTCCGGGCACCTCAAAAAGATACCGCTGGTCGGAAAAGGAATGAGCCGCGGCATCGAAAAATTCAAAAACAGGGTCAAGTATTTCGTTCTTCCGAACGTGCTTTTCGAGGAGCTCGGCTACACATACGCAGGTCCTTTCGACGGGCATGATATCGGGGAACTTGTGAAGATCCTCGAGCATGCGAAAAAATATGTGACGGACAAGCCTATGCTTATCCACGTCATGACGAAAAAGGGCAAGGGCTACGCTCCCGCGGAGAAGGACCCGGAGCGCTTCCACGGCATCGGAAAATTCGACGAGGCGACGGGCGAAAGCGAATCCGGCCTCAACAATTCGAAGATATTCGCGGATGAACTCTGCCGCCTTGCGGAAGAGGATGAAAAGATCGTTGCGATAACTGCCGCAATGCCGACCGGCACAGGCCTCTCGGCTTTTGCGAAGCGTTTCCCGGATCGTTTCTTCGATGTCGGCATCGCCGAACAGCATGCCGTAACGATGGCGGCAGGCATGGCCGAAGCGGGTTTGAAACCGGTTTTCGCGGTGTATTCGACCTTCTTGCAGCGAAGTTATGACCAGCTTCTGCACGATGTCTGCCTGCAGAAACTGCCTGTTGTTTTCGGCGTTGACCGCGCCGGACTTGTCGGAGCGGACGGCGAGACCCACCAGGGTGTTTACGATATCGCGTATTTTTCGA
>JAEEGL014137477.1_pt1 | contig 15862 bp, 11 predicted proteins | sample 9134231 | NCBI WGS metagenome assembly JAEEGL01 (sample SAMN16246548, study PRJNA631951) | gut metagenome | biome: gut microbiome; feature: rumen; material: fiber-attached | host: Bos | place: Iran: Karaj | collected 2018-10
ATCAAGCTCTTTTTGTGACGCTGCATTTTGGCATCGCCAAAATGCAGTTGCTCAGCTTGTCAAAGAAGTCCGCCAAAGCGGGCTTCTTTGACAAGCTGAGCGAGCCCGCCTTTTCCCCGGAAAAGGCGGGCTCGTTCCCGCATACTTGCGCCCCGGCGGCGTTTGTGCTATCCTTGCAAAGGGGAGCACCCTGCCGCGGAGGCGGCGAAATCTGCACGAGAGGTTGACATAATGCGCGGTTTCAAGAATCTGCTTGCCGTCCTGATGCTGGCGGCCATCCTGCTTTCCGCCTGCGGCGGAAAGGCGGAGGAGCCCGCGGCGCCGGTCAGCGTGCGCACGGCGCTCGATACGATGGAGGAGAACCTGGGCGAGAAGGTGTGCGTACAGGGCTTCCCGGTCGCGTTCTTTTACTCCTATACCTACTCCGGCAAAAAAGTGTTCAGCATCTATTTCTCGGATTCTCCGGAGGAATACTTCGGAGAGATCGAGCGCGTGGAGGAGCTCCGCGACGGCTGGATCGAGGCCATCTGCCGTGAAAACGACGAACTCTGGCAGAGCGTCCGGGAAATATTCGAGGGGAAGCGGGAGATCGAGGAATACAGACTGCTGTTCAAGGTCGAGAAGAGCCACACGGGCATCTACTATGATTTCCGGAAGATGCAGTAGCGCGAAACCCGGGACGATGAAAATATCAAAAAATCGCCCCGGGGGGCTTGTCGCCTTGCCTGTGCCATAGTATAATGGCAGTAAATTTATGGAAATGGAATCTGGCTTTGAACAAAAGGAGGCTGACTACGATGAACATGGATCTTTGGATCCGCGAACAGATCGTGACGCAGGATAAGAAAGCCATGCCGCTTCTGTCCTACCCGTCGGTACAGCAGCTGTTCATCACGGTGAACGAGCTGGTCAATTCCTCGAGCGAAATGGCGCTGGGCGTCCGCCTGATCGCGGACAGGTACAATATGCCGTTCGCCACGACCTATATGGATCTGTCCATTGAGGCCGAGGCCTTCGGCGCGAACTGCACCTATCACACCAACGACATCCCCACCATCACGGGGCGCCTCGTCTCCAATGAGGAGCAGGCCAATGCGCTGCCGGTTCCGGAGATCGGCGCGGGCCGCACGGGCAAGGTGCTTCGGGCGCTGGGAAAGACGCTGACGCTCGTCAACGACCGTCCGGTTTTCGCCAACTGCGCCGGTCCGTTCTCCATGGCCGGCCGTCTGATGGACGTGAACGACATCCTTCTGATGACCTATGAGGACCCCGACGCCGTCCATGCCGTGCTGGAGAAGTGCACGCAGTTCCTCCGGAAATACATCAAGGCCATGAAGGAGATGGGCGCGAACGGCGTCATCATGGCGGAGCCGCTCGCGGGGCTGATGTCCCCGACCGCCATGGAGGAATTCTCCTCCGACTATATCCGCCGGCTCATCGACGAGCTGCAGGACCGCGATTTCGTCTTCTGCTATCACAACTGCTCGAACGCGATCGAGAGAAAGGTCGACGCTGTGATCGCCACCGGCGCGAAGATGTTCCACTTCGGAGACAAGGCCGATATGTGGGAGCTGCTCAACGCGCTGCCGAAGGACGTCATCGTGATGGGCAATATCAGCCCGTCCGCCGTGTTCCTGTGCGACAGCACGGATAAGATGGCCCAGGATACGCAGACGCTTCTTCGCAAGTGCATGGTTTTCGAGAACTTCATGATCTCCTCCGGCTGCGACATCCCCGCAGCCACGCCGCTGGAAAACATCGACAAGTTCTTCGAGGTCATCAACCTCGGCTATCACAAGGCGAGGCTGTGGAATCAGATCCACCGCTCGTATCCGCTGCCCAACGTATGAGGCAGACCGCAGCATAGAGAAAGAGCCTGCGCATCCTCGCAAAAGGGGGATGCGCAGGCTCTTATTTCAGTTTGTTTATTCCGCAGCGGGGGGCGCCCACTCAAAGACCAGATCCTGCCCGTACTCGGACTGATCCTCGTGCCAGGTGAAGGTCCCGTCGTCGTTGAAGGTGATGGTGCCGGTGCCGTCCTCGTAGATTTCCTCTTCGCTGACGATCTCGCCGTCCTCGTCAAAGGTGAGGTTCGTTTTCGTGCAGCCCTCGTACTCGATGGTCAGCGTGTCGAGATCGAGCGTGCCGCAGATGAGCCAGCGCGTCAGCTCCCAGGCGCTGCTGCTCCAGTCGATGGTGATCCAGGCGTCCTGCTTGTCCCAGCACTCCACGAGCGCGTGCGCCCGCTCGCACTGGTACTCGCCGATGAAATTCATCACCGGGTTCTGCCAGCTCTCGTCCTCCTCGAACACGGCGACGTAGTCCGCGCTCTCGTCCAGCAGCACGGTGACGACGGGATCGGTCGAGAAGTCCTCGCCGTCCTTTGTCCACTTGATAAAGGCGTAGCCCGGATCCGGCCACGCGACGAAGGTGTGCGTCGTCGGCTCGGCCAGATTGATCACCGCGGACTGGTAGGGATACTCCGTGTCGATCTCCGGGGCCTCCGTACCCTCGGCGTAATCGATGTTGCCGCCCCAGCCCTCGACATTGAGCGTGACAAAGATCGTAGCATCCGGCATGTCGTAGGGCGTGAAGTGATAGCTCTCGCCGCCCTCAACGGTGAGCAGGACGCCGTCCTCGCCCTCCTCGGTGACGGTGACGATGAACTCGCCCTCCTCATTCTCGGGCATGATGTTGCCGTGGAGCGCGTTGCCCTCCTGCTGGATGTACCAGCCGTAAATGTCATCGCCGAGGAAGCAGCCCACGTACCAGCCGGGGTAATCCTCGTCGTCGGAGGCCATGATGTTGAGCAGATCGTCGTCGCCGCTCGTGAAGAAGCCGGTACGCGTCCACTCCTTGACCTCCGGCTCGGCGGCGGGGGAGGGCGTCGCGGCCTCCGGCGTTTTGTCCGGCTCCCCGGCGGGCTTGGCGCCGCAGGCGGCCAGCGCGAGCAGCATGCAAAGTGCAAGCAGCAGGCAAATCGTCTTTTTCATTTTCCTTGTCCTTTCCAGATCCAAAAAAATACATTGACAGTGCCCTGTCAATAACAAATTATTATTATAAACCATTTGGCTCCGTTCGTCCACCTTTTTTGCGGGGAACGAAAATCGGCAGTGAACGGAGGCGGTCCGCGGCGGCGCACGGCGTTTTGACGGAAAAGCAGCGAAACCTATTGTCAGTTGCGCGCGTTGTGCTATAATACAAAGCAGAGGAGCAAAGGAGGAAGAGATTATGCTTTCACCCAAGGAGAATATGCTTCGGATGTACAGAGGAGAAATGCCGGAGTATATACCCATGCTCGGCTTCAAGGAGTTCAAATGCTCCGCGTTTATCGACGTAAAAAAGCCCGGCTGCAAGCGGGATGAGTTCGGCGTTGAGTATACCGGCAAGCAGGAGGTGTTCGGCGGCGCGCCCATTCCTTTCCCGGGCCATTACGTGCTGGACGACATCACGCATTGGCGGGACAAGATCAAGGCCCCGCCCATCCCGGATGTGGATTGGGAGAAGCTGGCGGAGAAGGATCTCGAGGGCATCGACCGCAGCACCACGGGCCTCGTGTTCTACTGGGGCAAGATCTTCCAGCGCCTGATGGATTTTATGGGCTTTTCCAACGGCCTGCTGGCGCTCGCCACGGAGCCGGAGGAGTGTTATGCGCTGCTGGATTACATCTGCACCTACAACTGTGAGGTGCTCAAGAACGTCTGCCACTATTACAAGCCGGACGCCGTGTGTATTCCGGACGACACCGCCACCGCCCGCGCGCCCTTCATCTCCCCGGAAACCTACCGGGAGCTGATCAAGCCCTTCCATGCCAGAGAGGCGGAAATCGTGCTCAACAGCGGCAGCTATCTCGACATGCACGACTGCGGCCACTGCGAGGTCTTTATCGACGACTGGCGGGATTTCGGCGTCCGATCCTGGAACCCCGCGCAGCCCTCGAACGATCTGGCGGGCATCAAGCAAAAGTACGGGCGCGATCTCATCCTCTGCGGCGGCTGGGATTCACAGGGCCCTTTGAGCCACGGAGAGATCGAGGAGGAGACCCTGCGGGAAGCGCTGATCAAATATGTGGACGAGATGGCCCCCAACGGCGGCTTCATCTATGCCGCCTTCGCCATGGGCAAGCTGCGCGGCAGCGAAAAGTCCCAGATGGACGTCGTGATGGACGTTTACATGAATTATGTAAGGAACTGGTATCAGACGCATTGACAGCGCATACGGAAAGGGCGCATCCCCGGCCTCGGGGATGCGCCCTTTCCGTATGCGGCAGGAGCCGACTCACCGATCAAGCACCTGCGGATTGACGATGTTTCGCGGCCTGCCGCCGCGCAGCGCCTCCACGAGCTGCCGCGCGCTGGTCATGCCCATGCGGAGCATGCTGTCCGGCGTGATTGCCGCCACATGGGGCGTGAGGATCACGTTTTCCATTCCGACCAGCGGGCTGTTGATATCCAGCGGCTCGTGTTCCGCAACGTCCAGCCCGGCGCCCGCGATCACGCCCCGCTGCAGGGCGTCGATCAGCGCCTTCTCGTCGAGAACAGCCCCGCGAGAACAGTTCACGACGTAGGCCGTCGGCTTCATGAGCGCAAACTCCTCCGCGCCGAGCAGATGGCGCGTCTCCTCCGTCAGAGGCGTGAGCGGCAGCACGAAGTCGGAGCGGCGCAGCAGATCGGGGAGCGTCCCGCATTTCTCGAAGCCCAGCGCCGCCGCCTCCGCGTCCGTCATGTGCCGGGCGTAAACGAGGATCTTCATCCCGAAGGCCTGCAGGCGCTTTGCGGCAGCCTTTCCGATCCGTCCGGGGCCAATGATCCCGACAGACTTGCCGGCCGCGTCCTCCGGCTCGTAGGCGCGGCTGATGTGGCGGCCGGCCGAAACGGCGCGCCGCGCGAGATACATCCTGCGGCAGAGCATGAGCACCAGCGTCGCCGCGTGCTCCGCGACGGAATCCGTTGCCGCGTCGGGCGCGTTTACCACGAGGACGCCGCGCCGGTTCGCTTCATCCATGTCGATGTTGTCGTAACCGTTGCCGTGACGGGAGATCACTTTCAGGTTCGGCGCGCTGTCAAAGAGCGCTTTCCCGAAGGGCCAGGCGCGCAGCAGAACGCCGGTGACGTCTGCGTTCATGTATTGGAGCACGGTTTCCAGGCGGGCGTTTTCCGCCACAATGACCTCGCGCACGTTTTCCCGCAGATAGTCGATGCCCTCCTGCCGGATCGGCTGCGGCAGGACAACGCGGGTGTCCAGTTTTTCCATAGAAAAACACTCCGATCTGTCTCCAACGAGCTGATGGACCGATCATACCACGTCCGCCGACGGTATGCAAGGCTGCGCATCCACTCCCATGGCTGCACGGAATAGGACTTGCATCCTGCAGACGTTTCGACGGGCGTGTTCCGGGAAGCCTTGTGCGTCTGCTGAGAGGATCAGGATCGACCCAGAAACGCCTGTTCCCCCTTGCTCCAGCTTCGGCGAATAGCAAAAAGACCATCTGGAAAGATGGTCTTTTTGCTTGGTGGAGATAAGCGGGATCGAACCGCTGACCTCTTGAATGCCATTCAAGCGCTCTCCCAGCTGAGCTATACCCCCATGCGTCTTTCGGACAGCACGGTTATTTTAGCAAATCGCACTCTGGTTGTCAAGCCCCAAAGTCCTGTTTTTAAGAAGGAAAATCCATTTTTTTGAAGGAACAGAAAGAAAACGTTCGCCCGAAGCCGGGCGAACGTTTTCTCAGGTTAAGCTATTTATGAAACGCGGGTGAATGGCTCAGGCTTTGTCAGCGCGATAGAGGAAGGCGACGATTTCTGCGCGGGCGCAGGTGTCCAGAGGAGCAAAGGTGGCGGCGGTCTTGCCGTCCGTGATGCCCTTTTCCACAGCCCAGTTCACCGCGCCGGTGTCGCCGGTCACGTCGCTGAAGCTGCTCGTCGTCTGCGCAGCAGGCGAGCCGGCCGCGAGCCAGAGATACGTGACGGCATCGATGCGGGTGCACGCTGCGTTCGGCTCGAGGGTGGAGGCGCTGCCGGAGATCAGGCCCTTCTCAACAGCCCAGAGCGCCGCGCCGTAGTAATAATCGCTCTCCTTGACGTCCGTGAAGGGATTGCCGGCAGTCGCGGACGGGCAGCCCTGCGCGCGCCAGATGAAGGTGAGGATCTGGGCGCGGGTGCAGGGACTTGTCGGAGCAAAGGTGGTCTCGGTCACGCCGTTGGTGATGCCCTTGTCAAAGGCCCACTCGACGGCGTCGAAGAATACGGAGGTCGCGGGAACGTCCGTGAAGCTGGGCTCTGCGGGCGCTTCGTCGATGAGGAGCGTCGCGGCGCTCTCGTTCAGGGTGAACTGGCGCTCATACCAGGTGCCGTTCTTGGCGCTGCGGAAGCTGACGATGAAGGGCTTCTCCAGCAGGCTGACCAGCGTTTCCGGCTTGCCGAACTCGGCTACCCACTTGACGGGCAGCGCGAACTCGTTGCCCTCGGCCAGATCGATCACAGCGGTGTCCGCTCCGATCTCGGAGGCGCGGCCGACGTAAGCCGCATTATAGGAATCGCTGCCCATAACGAGCGCCAGATCGGCCTTGTAATTGTTGGAGTTGGGACCGCCGACGACAGCCAGCGAGGCGGAGCTGACCTTGAACATCTTGAGGTTGTTGGTCACTTCGAGCGCGGCGGAGACGGCGTAGTCGCCGACGACGAGCGTCTTGGCTTCGGCGTCGATCGCGAACTGACGCGGATAGAAGGCGCGTGCAAGCGCGTTTTCGCCGTTCTCATATTTGGTCAGGTAGGTGTTGGAAATGGACACCACCGGGATCACGGTCTCGCCCGCCGCGACGGGGATGCGGAACTCCAGCTTGCCGTTGCTGTTCTCCTTGCCCTCAATCCAGCTTGCGCGCTGGTCGCCGTTGGCAACGGCTTCATCATAGGTGCCCTTGAAGACAAACTTGTAGGTCGAGCCGCTCAGCGCGACGACGAGGACGGAGCCTGCATCGCCGGATTCCAGGGAAGCGGTATCGGCCTTGAACATGCTGGTGGTGTTGGTGATGGTCAGGGCCTCGCCCTTGGCCGCGGGCGCGCTCAGTTTATCAGCGGCGGGGATGGCCAGATAGTACTGATCGGCGGTGGTAGCGCCGTCCTTGGCCTTGATGGGCGCAACGGGAACGAGCGTGCCGCACTTGTCCTTGCCGACGGTGATGTCAAAGGAGCCGTCCTCGTTGAAGGCGACGTCTTTGGTCAGCGCAGCGTCATCGATGAGGCCCCAGTGGATGCCGTTGTAGACGGTCTTGTTCTTGGGGACATAGTGGATCACGACGTTGTCTCCGTCGAGGGCGGCGGTGGTGCCCTCCTGCGGCGTGAACATGCCGAACTGGGAACCGTCGGCCTTCACGAAGTCGACCGAGTCACCGGTGAACGGCGCGGGAGAGATCAGCGAGGGCGTAGCGGCGCTGAGCTTGTCGGCGGCGGGGATGGCCAGATAATACTGGTCGGCGGTAGTGGCGCCGTCCTTGGCCTTGATGGGGGCCACGGGGATGGCGGTGCCGCACTTGTCCTTGCCGACGGTAATATCAAAGGAGCCGTCCTCGTTGAAGGCGACGTCTTTGGTCAGCGCGGCGTCACTGACGGCGCCCCAGTGGATGCCGTTGTAGACAGTTGTGTTCTTGGGTACATAGTGGATCACGACGTTGTCTCCGTCGAGGGCGGCGGTGGTGCCCTCCTGCGGCGTGAACATGCCGAAGGGGGAGCCGTCGGCCTTGATGAAGCTGACGTCGCTGCCGTCATAGGACAGCGCGTCGATGGCCAGCGCGGGCGCGGCGCAGGCAATTACCAGCACCACGGCCAGCAGAAGAGCCGGGAGTTTGTGGGTTTTCATATGTTATCTCCTTTCAGCGGCCGCAGCGCGGCCGATTATTCACTGTCCCGGGCCTCGGTTAGAATGCCCATTTTCTCCGCTGCCTCCAACAGATCGGCGAGGCGGCGATTTGTCTCCCCGATGGGGACGCCCGTGTGGATCACGCTGCCGCAGCGCTGCATGGCCTCGAGTGCCCGCGCGTAGGTCTCGTCGCGGATGGCGTTGAACGGCTCTTCCGCGATCACCTCGGCGGCCAGCCGCCGGGCGACGGCGTAGTCCACGTCGTTTTTGAAAAGAATGCCCGCGCAGAAGGGCGTGTCCTCCTTCTGCAGACGGCGGAAGGTCCGCACGCCGCTGCCGCAGCCGGAGATCACGAAGACCTTCGGCTCTCCTGCGGGGCGGGGGAGCTCGACGCTGCCGAAGGTGATGTCGTAGGTGCCCGGCGCGATGCCGTAGAGCTCGCCGATGATCTCCTCCCGGAAAATCTCGTCCGGGGTGCCGAAATGGGAGATCACGTCGCCCTTTACGCACAGGATCCGGTCAGAGATTTTCTGGGCAAGGTCGATCTCATGGAGGGACATGATGACGGTGATGCCCTTCTCCTTGGCCATGGAGCGCAGGATGCTTAAGAGCTCCAGCTTGTGGCGGATATCCAGAAAGGAGGTGGGCTCGTCCAGAACGATGATCTCCGGCTCCTGGCAGATGGCGCGCGCGAGCAGCACGCGCTGGCGCTGTCCGTCGCTGATGGCGGTGAAATCCTTGTCCGCCAGCTCGGCGGCGTGCACGCGCTCCATGGCGGTGAGGACCTTCTCGTGGTCCTCCGGAGAGAGCAGCCCGAGCGTGTTCGTATACGGATAGCGCCCTGTGGCGACAACGTCGCGGCAGGTGAGCAGCTCGCCCTTGATGCGCTCGGTCAGCACGACGGCGAGCTTGCGCGAGAGCTCCTTGTAGCTCATGGCGCTCACGGAGGCGTCCGCGATGAAGCTGTCGCCGCGGATGGCGGCCAGATGCTTGGTGATGGCTTTCAGGATGGTGGACTTGCCGGAGCCGTTCGGCCCGATCAGCGTCAGGATCTCGCCGGGGCGGATGCCGATCTCAATGTCGTGGATCAGCGTCTTGCCGTTGTAGCCGACGGAAAGATCGTCTGTGCGGAAGTAATAATCGCTCATACTCCACCTCAGCCTTTCTCGCCGTGGCGGCGGATGAGCATGACGATGACGACCGGCGCGCCGAAGATCGCGGTAACGGTGCTGATGGAGAGCTCCGTCGGCGCGAAGGCGGTGCGCGCCACGTAGTCGCAGAAGAGGCAGAACACCGCGCCGCCCAGGAAGCAGCAGGGAATGACGACGATCGGCTTCGCCGTTTTGAGCAGGAGCTTGACCAGATGCGGCACCGCGATGCCCACAAAGGAAATGGGGCCGGCAAAGGCGGTGACGCAGCCGGCGATCAGGCTGGACATGAGGATGAGCACCACGCGGAAGCGCTTGACGTTCACGCCCATGCTCTGTGCGTAGCTCTCGCCCATCTGATAGGCGCTGATGGGCTTGCTCATGAAGAAGACGAAGACGAGGCATACGCCGATGATGATGGAGAACACCGTCACGTTGCTCCAGGTCGTACCGGAGAAGCTGCCCTGGGACCAGCTGTGTAGGTTGACGATGTCGCTGTCCTTGGCGAAGGTGATGAGAAACTCGGTGATGGCCGAGCAGATGTAGCTGATCATGATGCCGGCGACGAGCAGCATGCTCATCTGCCGGATGGACTTGGCCGCCAGCAGGACGAAGCCCATGGCGATGAGCGCGCCGACAAAGGCGGCGATCACCATCATCCAGGAGCTGATATAGCTGACAAAGCGCAGGGCGATGATCATCACCATCGCCACGAAGAGCTTGGAACCGGAGGAGATGCCCAGCACGAAGGGGCCGGCGATCGGGTTCCCGAAAAAGGTCTGCATCAGGAAGCCGGAGAGGGCGAGCCCGCCGCCCAGCACACCCGCGGCGATGATGCGCGGCAGGCGAAGCTGCCAGACGATGCCCATCTGCGTGGAGTCGCCCTCGCGCAGGAAGAGGATGCGGGCGATATCCGGAACGGAGATGTGGACGGACCCGGTGTTGATGTTCCAGACGACGAAGGCGGCCAGCGCGATCAGCAGGCCGACGATAACGGCAAGATAGCGCGCGCGCTGCGCGTTGGTCACGTCGAGCGCGTCAAGCCTCGCGGGAACCGCTTGTTTCTCTTTGTGGCTCATAGACTACTCCAGATGGAAAATATAGTTGAGATCGCTCCCGTCCGTCGTGCCGGTGAAGATCCGGTTCATCTCCTGGATGAGCGTGCCCATCTTGTCGGTCTGCTGGAACATGCTCTCCGTGGTGCACCAGGCGTCGCCCGTCTTGACTGCCTTGAAGTCCGCCAGAACGGGGCTCAGGCTCGTGAGGTCCTCGATCGTGTGCAGCTGCGCCGCGATGGAGCAGTTATAGATGATGATGTCCGCGTTCACGGCTGTATTGTAGAACTCCTCCATGCTCATGTTGATGGAGCTGAGCTTGCTGTCGTCGCCGCCGCCCAGATCGGAGAAGACGTATTCGCCGCCGGCCAGACGGATCATGGCGGGGAGGTAGCCCTCGCTCTTGTAGGTGACGACGTTGCCCGAGGTGTTCACATAGAAGAAAGCCACGGTCTTGCCGGTGCTCTCCAGAGACTCCAGCGCCTTCACCTTTCCCATCTGGTCGTTGAAGACCGCCTCGGCCTGTTCCTCCAGCCCGAGCATCACTCCGTACAGCTTGATCCATTCCGTGCGCCCGAGCGGATGCTCCTCATAGCTGGAGCGCTCCACGATGGTGCGGATGCCGATCTCGACCAGCTTTTCCTTGACCTCCGGATTGTGCAGGATCATCGTGGATTCGATGGCGAGGTCGCAGCTGCCAGCCAGAAGCATCTCGTAGTCCGGGGCGTTGTACTTGCCGGCATAGACGAAATCACCGTTTTCAAAGGCGCGAATGGCGTTCTCCGTGTACCAGCTCTTGCTGCCCACATAGGCGATGCGATCCAGGCCGTCCAGCGCGTCGAAGAGGGACATGGCGCTTGTGGCGGCCAGATAGATCCTGTTCAGAGGCTGCCGGAGCACCACCACGTCCCTGTCCAGTCCGCCGGGGACCGTGCCGCCCTCCGGGACGATCAGAATGCGGTCGCTGTCGACGATGTCCACAAAGCTGTAACCGCCCTCATAACGGTATACGGCGAACTGGTCGGCGTATTCGAGCGGCATCGTGCTCTCATAGACAAGACCGTCAATCTTCGGCGCGTTTTCTTCGCCGGGGCGCGGCGTCGCGGCGGGGGCAGGCGTATTATCCTGCGTCTGCGGCGCGTCGGGCGTCGCCGCGCTGCCGCCGCAGGCCGCGCAGACCAGCAGCATACAGAGCGTGAGGAGAAGGGGCAGAACGCGTTTCGTGTTCATGGGCAAGGCCTCATTTCTTCTTTTTCGCGCGCAGCGCGAGCGCGGCGACAGCGGCGACTACGACGACGGCAGCGATACCGAGGATCACGCCGACAGGGAACGCGCCGCTTTTTTCGGCCTGCTCTGTGCTCCCGGGGAGGTCGGACTCGGACGCGGCGCCGATGGTCAAAATGGAATCCTGCTGCGTCTCCGTCTGCTGCTCGGACGCTTTGGGGTCCTCAGCGGGCGCGGGCGCAGGCTCGGCGCTCGGTTCGGGACTGGGCTCCGGACTCGGCGCAGCGCTTGGCTCGGCGCTCGGTTCGGGGCTGGGCTCCGCGCTTGGCGCGGGACTGGGCTCCGGACTTGACGCGGGCGTCGGCGACGGTTCGGCGCTCGGCTCGGGCGTCGCCTCCGCGTCCGCGAGCGGGATGGAGGAGCCGTCGATCACGAGCACGTAGTCGACGATCGTTGGCGCAGACATGCCGGAGGTCTGCATGGAGACGTCCACACGGCCGAGATTCGGGACGGGGACGCGGTAGAAGGAGCAGATATAGGCGTCGTCGTTGATGACGGAACTCACGGTGCCCAGAGAGGTCTGCACCCAGTCGAACTGCGGGGCGTGGGTGCGCGGCTCCACGCGCTCCATGGTGAAGTCCACGTAGAGAGCGCCGCCCTCGACGTGGACGGTGGCGGTGCTCCAGGCGATGTTGTGCCGTCCCAGCCCTTCCATGGAAAAGGGCACGGTATAGTCGCCGTCCGCGTAGTCCGCGGCAAAGGCCTGCGGCGCGAGCAGCGCGGCTCCCGTGAGCAGGAGCGCGGCGGCAAACAGGACGGAGAGCGATTTGCGGATCAGTCTCATGTCGATTTACCTCACAAACAGAAATCGCCTGCTTCCAAAGGAAGCAGGCGCAACAAAAAGCGGATGGGCAAAACCCGGACAGCCGATTCTTGTGGGGCGGGCCTTCTTCGGAGGCTTCATCCACGGCTTTTCAGCAGGTTTCCTGGCTTGCGGATCAACACACGGCAGACGCCTTCTCATGCGCAGCGGCACAATGGCTTATCGCTGCCGTGTTCCCCGTTTACAGTGACCGGATCGCTCGGGATTTTCACCCGATTCCCTCTTCGCCGGGGCGGAGGCATTCCACCGCTTCGACGCACTGAAAAACACGATTCAACAAAATACATTATAGCAAAACACAGCCCGAAGTGCAAGAGATTTTCGGCCTGTAACAGACAAAAAAAGGAAGCGGGCGGCTGTCCGCCCGCTTCCGGTATGCGGCTCATTCAAACTGGCTCGCGTAGAGCCTGTAGTAATAGCCCTTTCGATCCATGAGCTCCTCGTGCGTGCCCTGCTCGACGACGTCGCCGGCGTCCACGACGAGGATCTTGTCCGCGTTCTGGATGGTGGACAGACGGTGGGCGATCACGAAGCAGGTCTTGCCCGCCATGAGGCTGCGGATGGCCTTCTGCACCTGGCGCTCCGTGTTGGTATCCACGTTGCTGGTGGCCTCGTCGAGGATGAGCATATTGGTGTTGTAGAGCATGGCGCGCGCGATGGTGAGCAGTTGCTTCTGTCCCTTACTGATGTTGCCACCGTCCTCGCTGATGACGGTCTGGTAGCCGTGGGGCAGACGCATGATGTAGTTGTGGATGTGCGCGGCCTTCGCGGCCTCAACGACCTCCTCCATCGTGGCGTTTTCCTTGCCGTAGGCGATGTTGTCGAAGATCGTGCCGCTGAATACCCAGGTGTCCTGCAGCACCATGGCGTAGCTGCGCCGCAGACTGTCGATGGTATAGGTGCGGCTCTCCTTCTCGTCCACATAGATCGCGCCCGCGTCCACATCATAGAAGCGCATGAGCAGATTGATGATCGTGGTCTTGCCCGCGCCGGTGTGGCCGACGATGGCGACGGTCTGACCGGGCTGCGCCTCCAGCGTCAGGTCGTGCAGAACGGTCTTTCCCGGCACGTAGCCGAAGTCCACGTGATCGGTGCGGACGTGGCCGCGGCAGTCGGTGAGCGTCTCCGCGCCGTAGATGTCCTTGGCCTCCTCCGGCTCGTCGAGCAGCTGGAACACGCGCTCGGACGCGGCCAGCGCGCTGAAGATCTCGTTGATGATGTTGGCGATCTCGTTGATGGGGCCGCTGAACTTGCGGCTGTACAGGATGAAGCTGGAAATCTGCCCGAGACCGACCATGTGCAGCATGTAGAAGAGCGAGCCGCCCACGCCGATGGCGGCGAGGCCGAGGTTGTTGATGAGCATGATGGTCGGCCCGGTGAGCACGCCGAGCCCGTCCGCGTTGCGGTAGGCCTCCGCGGCGCCGCGGTTGATGCCCTCGAAGCGGGCGCAGACGGCGTCCTCATGCGCGTAGGCGAGTATGGTCTTCTGACCGGTGAACATCTCCTCGGCAAAGCCGTTCATTTCACCGTAGGCCTTGCTGCGCTTTTTGTAAAGCGGGCGCGTGCGCTTGCCCATATAGCGCGTGAACAGGATCGAGCAGGGTATGGTGAAGAGCATGCACAGCACGAGCGGGATGGAGATGGTGCACATCATCACAAAGCTGCCGACCACCGTCACGAAGCCCGTGATGATGTGGACGACGTCGGAGGACATGCAGGTGCTGATCACGTCGATGTCATAGGAGACGCGGCTGATGATGTCGCCCGCCTGATTGCGGTCGAAGTAGCCGACGGGCAGGGTCAGGAGCTTGTTGAACACGTCCCGACGCATGTTCCGCGCCACCTTGCGGCTGACGCGCATCATGCCGATGTTCACCAGGAAGGTGAGGATGCCGCTCGCCGCGTAGGCGATGAGCATGCGCATGGCGTAGTGCAGCACGACGGACATGTCCACCTTGCCGACGCCCGCCTCCGCCGCGGCGATGGCCTTGCCGGCGTAGCTCGGGCCGAGCAGGTTGCCGACGTTGCTGGCAAAGGCGAGGATCAGAAGCAGAACGACCACCCACACGTAGTCCATCAGATATTTTACGATGCGGCGCAGGGCGCCTTTCGCGTCCTTCGGCTTGCGCTTTTCGCCGCCGCGGTCACCGGGTCCGGGCATTTCCCCACACCTCCTTCATCGCATCGAGCCCATCTGGATCTCGTAGATCTCCCGATAGGCAGGGCAGGCTTCCAAAAGCTCGGCGTGGCTGCCGTAGCCGACGCAGCGGCCGTTGTCCATGACGAGGATGTGCGTCATGCCCATGACGCTGCTCACGCGCTGCGCCACGAGGATGAGCGTGCTGTCGGCGTGGTGCTCGGAGATGGCGCGGCGCATGGCCGCGTCCGTCTTGTAGTCGAGCGCGCTGGAGCTGTCGTCCAGCACGAGGATCTCCGGAGAGGCCGCGAGCGCACGCGCGACCAGCACGCGCTGCTTCTGACCGCCGGAGAGGTTCGCACCCTTGATGCTGGCCTTGTAGTCCAGCCCCTCGTCCAGCTCGTCGATGAACTCGGCGGCCATGGCGTCCTCCGCGGCGCGGCGCAGCGCCGCCTCGTCCAGACCGCGCCCGAAGTTGATGTTCTCGCGCAGCGTGTCCCAAAAGACGACGTCGTTCTGGAAGGAGACGCCGAATTTGCGGCGCAGCTCGTCCTTTTCATAGCCGCGCACGTCTTTCCCGTCGATGAAGACGCCGCCCTCGTCGGCGTCGTAGAAGCGCATGAGCAGATTGATGATCGTGGTCTTGCCGCAGCCGGTCGGGCCGATGATGCCGAGGCTCTCCCCACGCCGGAGGGCGAAGCTGATGCCGTCGATGGCCTTCTCGCGCGTCTCTCCCGCAAAGTCCGCGGCCTGCGCGTCGGCGGCCTCCTGCGTATCGTCTGCGTAGCTGAAGCCGACGTTTTCAAAGCGGATGAATTCGTCGCCGGCGGGCTGCAGAAGCTCGCTCTCGGGCAGTACGCGCTGATCCGTTTCCGTCTGCAGGACGGCCTCGATGCGGTTGGCGCTGGCGCTGGCCTTGCTCATGGTCATGAAAATGCGGCTCAGGCCCATCACGCCCATCGTGATCATGTTGAAGTAGGTCAGGAACGCGAGGATGACGCCGGGGCGCATGAGGCCGCCGTTCACGCGGCGCGCGCCGATGATGACCACCAGCGCGAGGCCGGTGTTCAGGCACAGCTGCATGAAGGGGCCGGGAACGGCCATCACCGTGCTGGCCACGATGTCGCTGTGCGCCATGTCGTCGTTGGCCTTTGCGAAGCGGCGCTTCTCGAAATCGGTCTTGCTCAGCGCCTTCACCACGCGGATGCCGGTGATGTTCTCGCGCATGATGCGCACGACGCCGTCCAGCCGCTGCTGCACCCGATTGAACAGCGGGATGCCGCGCATGGATACCGTGAGCACCACAAAGAGCAGGACCGGCACCATGCAGATCAGGATCAGGGACAGATGGAACTCCATCACCATCGTCACGATCAGGCCGCCGATGAGCATCATCGGCGCGCGCACGCAGATGGCCTGCAGCTGCTGCACCGCGGACTGCACGTTATAGCTGTCGCTGGTCATGCGGCTGGTGAGGCTGGGCAGCCCGAAGGCGTCGAACTGCTTGCCGGACAGGTTGAGCGTCTTGACGAAGAGATCCTGCCGGACGGCGAAGCTCACC
>JAEEGL014319682.1_pt1 | contig 15862 bp, 13 predicted proteins | sample 9134231 | NCBI WGS metagenome assembly JAEEGL01 (sample SAMN16246548, study PRJNA631951) | gut metagenome | biome: gut microbiome; feature: rumen; material: fiber-attached | host: Bos | place: Iran: Karaj | collected 2018-10
ACCGTATCGATGAGATGCTTAATGCAGCATTCGGTTAGGAATTGTTCATAAATATATTTACAAATTTGGCTTAGGATTTCTGTTCATCTTCAAAGATAAAAACCGCGGGCGTAGCGGGCTATGTCAAGGTTTTTTGCTGCAGTAGATCGGCAGAAGGACAAGACAAAATATAAATCTATTTTGTAACAGTTCCGTAGTTATAGAATAGCGAAGTCCATCAGAAAGTCATAAAAAAGAATGGCTTGAATATATGATGAAATATTGTGTTGGCCCGAATCGGAAATAAAGGACGGTAAAGATCAAGGTAAAGGTAAATTAGAATGAGAATGGTAACTCTGTTTCTTAAAACCGAGAATGTCCATCTTCTTAAAGATGTGGGTATGATCCCTTATTATCTTATGAAGGAGCATGGGTTGAACTGTACTGTAGCAACATGGAAGAACAGTGAGGACTATACCTATGCCAATGATGAAGTAAAGGGACTGAAGCTTGAGTTCGTTCCATGCTCAGGCCATGGCAGAGAGCTTGACGGGATGCTGTATCTAATCAGAAATGCGAAGAAAATTGATATTCTTAATATATATCATCTTAATCTGTCAAGTTATCTGTATGAAATAGTCTACAGGCTGTTTAACAGAAGAGGCTGTATATATCTGAAGCTTGACATGAATCCCGCGGGCTTTATTACCTGCTTTAAGAAGAATCCTGTCGGAATGATAAAACGTGCCACCATAAGAAGAGCGGATATAGCTTCTGTTGAGACCATGGCGATGAAGAAGAAGCTTAAGAAATTCTTCGGGGATAAGATCATCTACATTCCCAACGGATGCTACATGGAAACAGACAATACCGATAATGATCCAAAAGAGAAAAGCGAAACAGCTGAAACAGCTGTAAGAGCAGCTTTGGATCCGGGTATAGGAGAACACCCCGGAGATAATATAACACCGCGCAAGAACATCATCCTTACGGTGGGTAATCTTGGAACCTATGAGAAGGCGACGGATGTTCTGCTTGAGGCATTCGCATTGTATGCTGCGAAATCCCCAAATACAGACTGGAACTTAAGACTTATCGGAAGTATTGATGAAAGCTTCAGAGATCAAATAGTTGAATATTACAGGAGACATCCGGGACTTGAAAAAAGAGTGACATTTACGGGACCGATTACCGATAAGGCCAGACTTGATAAGGAATACAGACAGGCTAAGATATTTACTCTCCCCTCACTTTCCGAGAGCTTCGGAATAGTTCTTGTTGAGGCTGCATCAAGGGGGTGCTATCTTATAACTTCCGATATGGTTCCGGCAGCCTATGATATTTCCCACGGTTACGAAAACGGAACGGCGGTTCCCGCAGGAGATGCTAAAGCCCTGAGTGAGGCCTTTATAAAGATTTGTGATGGGGAAAGGAACTGGAACGAAACAGCAGAAAAAACAGCAGCCTATGTTAAGGCTGCTTATGATTGGAGTAAGATAGTCGACAGGCTGTATAATGAGATCAGCCTGTCCTTGTAGGTATCTGCTTACAGCTTCGTTTTCTCCCACTCGGGTATTGTCAGCTTTGCATTCTGCTTTCTTATCTTTAACTGGAAGCCACGGATCATCTTCTTTATAAAGTCGGGGAAATGATCCATCACAAACTGCTTAAGCTTCATCTGTCTTATCATGACGGTCAGTTCTGCCGCCGTCGGACCGCTTAGGCCGTGTGAATTCTTGATCTTGAGAGTCTCCATATATGTATCATAAAGCTTAATCGATGACACACCGTCCTTGGATATTATACAGGTGATCACACCTGTATCCCTGAAGAAAAATCCCTTCTTATACATGGATAAGAGGAAATCATAATCTGCGCCTATCCTGTAACCGGTCTTGTACGGATATCTGCTCATGAGTTCGCGGTTTATAAAGGCCGACTGATGTGAGAAGGGCATGCGTTCCTCTATCTTATCGAAGGCTTTGCGGAACATATAATATCGACCGTATTCGCACTCTACCGCGTCACCGTAGAGAATGGCCGCTCCCGGATAGTTGCTCTTGCTGAAGATATCTGTAAGAACCGAAGAACTGTAGAAGCAGTCTCCGGCATTCATGAAATTAACCCAGTTACCTTCGGCCATAGCCACGCCCTTGTTCATGGCATCGTAAAGCCCGCCGTCTTTCTCTGAGACGACCTTAAGGTCTATGCCTTTTTCCCTGAATCTATCCCTGTATTTTTTTAATCTGTCCAATGTTCCATCAGACGAACCACCGTCCCTGATTATATATTCATAATCGGAATAATCCTGGGCAAGCACGGATTCTACCGTCTTAATAATGCTTTTCCCCGGATTCAGACATACCGTTATAATGGAAATGTTTGGCTTGTTTTTATTCTTGTTCATAATATAAAGTATACCACGATTTCTATGTAAAGTCATCAATACAGGCGGCAGTAAACGAAATATTCCTATAACTGTTAAGAACAGCAGAAATGGATAAAAACAGCTCCCTCATATTGAAGGAGCTGTACAGGTGTTCATTTAATCTGCGATGTCTCACAATCGGCATAAAGTGAGCAAATTAAATCCGTTAGCTATAATTACCTGGGATACATAGCTGCGAAATCAGCTGTAGCCTTGACAAGATTAGCTTCCCACTGCTGTCTGTCCGCTACTGCCTTGTTGTATTCGGCTATAGCCTGAGGAATCATTGCCGCATATGTGGGATTAACCTTGGAAAGATTGGTGTAGTTGTCAACAACTTCCTTTTTAACCCTTTCTGTTTCCTTAAGGTTTATGATCGCCTTGTTAAGGTAGTTTAAGTAGTTGTCGGCTTCGGCGCGATTATAACGGCTGACTTCATTTAATGCCATGGCTGCCTGCTGTGCAGCTGCGTTCTTGTCAGCCATTGAATCTGTAATAGCTTTAACCTGTGTAGCAACCACATTCTGATGAGCAGCCAAGTTTGCTATAATCTGTGCCTCTGTAGTTATTGTTGCGGGATCGGTTATCTCCTCTGCCATTACGGGAATTGCGGAAATAACTGTAATTGCTGCGCTTATAACAAGCAGCTTGGATAATTTCTTCATTATTGTTCCTCCTTTTTCCGGAAAATTAACATCTGTGACCGATCTGATACCGGATATATTCGTTTCGGTCTGTATGATTGTACTCCAAAATCATTAATATAACAAGATAAAAGAAGAAAATTGTGACTTTTACCATATATTGTGGCAGAACAGGCACCTGAAATGTAAAAACTTATAAAAGTTATACTCGTATATGGTCATTTATGGTATAGTGATTAAAGGAGGCTTGAATTAATATGAAATGTACTTCAGTTATGGTAATACTTAATTACAATGACATGAGGGTTACCGAAAAGCTGGCAAGGAAAATTAAGGATTATGAATATCCGGACAGGATAGTGGTCGTCGATAATGCTTCGACCGATGGCTCATATGAACATCTTAAGGGGGCATTCAGCAAGACGGAGGTAGATGTGATCCAAGCCCCTGTGAACGGAGGCTATGCCAGCGGTAATAACTTCGGGATAAGATATGCGATACAGCATTACTCACCCGAATACATTTTTGTAGCCAATCCCGATATAGACGTATCCGAAGACACTCTTAAGAAAATGATCGAAGTAATGCAGAGACATACGGAATACGGAGTTGCAGCGCCGATAGTGAACCAGGGCTATAATGCTTGGAATCTGCCCGGGTTTATCGGTATGATCGAAAGCCTCTTTCTTGTATGGTTTAATCTGGATAAAAAGAGGATAAAGAGCAGACTGATCGCATTATCGGATGAAGTAACGGATGCCGGTGTTGTGGAAGGATCTTTTTTTCTTATCAGAAGAAGTGATTATGAGAGTATTGATGGTCTGGATGAGAGGACGTTTCTGTATGCTGAGGAGATAATTCTTGCAAGGAGGCTCAGGGATAAAGGAAAGAAGGTAGGCGTGCTTCCGGGATTAAGATATGATCATCTGCATTCGCAAAGCATAAAGAAGGAATATAACGCCTCCAAACGCAGGGCTTTCCCTAATTTCTATCAAAGCTTCCGTATATATAATAAGTATTATCTTAAGACCAATATTCTGCAGGACGGTCTTTTCTTCCTATGCTACGGACTTGCGTATTTTGAGAGATTTATTTATGATATTGTAATGAGATTTTCAGGGGAAAAACAGAATGCTAAAACGAAAGCTGAATGAGCTGGGTTCTGTGCTGTACCGGCGTATATGCTATCCCTTTGTCAGGATGTGTATTGAGAACAGGACTCACAGTATCATGAAACAGGGTTCATATCTTAATAAGGGATCGGTACTTGAAGGCAGGAATTATATAGGTAAGGATGTATTGCTGTCAAATGTAAGAGTAGGCTATGGTTCCGTTGTAAATAACTATTCGGATATTTCGAATGCAACAATAGGAAAATACTGCTCCGTAGGTGCAAGAGTGATCGTTGCGCTCGGGTCCCATCCGCTTGACGGAAAGCATGCAGCACTGCATACAGCCTTCTATTCAACAAAGAATATACACGGCTATGCATATGCGGTGAAGGATTCTTACGTATGCGAGAAGTATCTCGATGAAAAGAACGGTATTCAGATCAAGATCGGAAATGATGTGTGGATCGGAAATAATGTAACTCTGGTAGAGGGGGTTACCATTGGAGACGGAGCAGCTGTTGTTGCAGGCGCGGTCGTAACGAAGGACGTAGAGCCATATGCGGTGTACGGCGGGGTTCCGGCCAAAAAGATAAAGGACAGATTTCCTCAGGATAAGATCGATAAGCTGATTAAGCTTAAGTGGTGGGAGATGGATGAAGCGGTTATAAGGGAGAAAGCAGAAAATGGGGAATTCGATGATGTTGACAGGCTTTTGAACTTTTGAAGCTTCAGACAGAACAGAACATCTGACAGAAATGTAAGCAACCTGTAGATAATAAAAGGGGAGATAAAATGGACAGAATAGCAATAGTGGTGATAGCATACAACAGAACGGTTCCGCTTCTTCGGCTGCTGGATTCGCTTACCAATGCGTATTATCCGGAAGAACTGGATGTACCTCTTATAATCAGTGTTGACAAGAGCTTTAACACAACGGTTGCCGATATAGCGAACGATTATGTATGGGAACACGGCGATAAGTATGTGCGTCTTCTGGAGGAAAACCTGGGATTGAGACAGCATGTGCTGATGTGCGGGGATATTGCCAATGAATATGACGGGGTCATTCTTTTGGAGGATGATCTGTATGTTTCACCGTCATTTTACATGTACACGCTGGCAGCGTTTGCACGTACAAGGATGGTTCAGAAGATCGGAGGGATTTCATTATATAATCACCGTCTGAACGTTCATGCAAGAGAGCCGTTTGAGGCAGTCGACGACGGATATGATAATTATTATATGCAGCTTGCCTCATCATGGGGCCAGGCATTTTCAACGGAACAGTGGAACAGCTTCAGAAGCTGGTATGAGGAGCATAAGGATGAGCCTGTTGCAGCCGATAATATTCCCGTGAACGTATCCTCGTGGTCAGAAAAGTCATGGTTGAAATACTGCATTAAGTATCTGACAGACACCGGGAAATATTTTCTTTATCCGAGAGTTTCATACACTACCAATTTCGGTGAAGAAGGTGAGCATATGAGCTCTGACGGAGGCGCTAACGATCTTCAGGTACCTCTCGCGGGACTGAGGAGATACGGTCAGATAGATCTTCATTTTTCGGATATAGATGAATCGATGGCCATATATGATGCATATTTTGAGAATATGTGTCTTGAATACAGGCTTCCGACGGTAGTAAGAGGACAGGTCAGCATAGACATTTACGGTATGAGACAGAGCAGCGGATATAAACGGTATGTCCTGAGCAGCAGGCCGCTTCCTTACAGGATGCTTGAAAGCTATGGCAGAAGGCTGAGACCTCTTGATGCCAATGTGATCTGTAAGATAGAAGGTATGGACTTCTTCCTGTATGATACGCATAAAGCAGGAAAGACGCCGGCAGTTAATGATGTGGCAAAATATCTGTATAATTACAGGGCTCTTAAGGCAAAGGAAATGATTAAGATACTCATGTACCGCTTAAAGCTTAAGACACCCTTCGGTAAGCCTAAGAAGAAACCGTCCAGGGGAATACCGACCGGAAGCCGTCGTATAAAGACTTTAAATGAGAATTCTGTGAATGCGGATGTGAATACAGAGGGTATTGAGACTACGGATATAACTGATGAAGCATTATCAGATCAGGCTCTTGCAGATCAGTCTTTTGTAGAGAATCCGGTTATAAATGATGCGATCACAGAGCAGGCGGTTGAGGAACAGGGATTTACAGAGAATCTTCAAACGCAGGAGCTTGCTTTTATGCAATCCGAAGAAGCCATAACAGGGGAATCATCCGAAGCTATGGGACAACCGGATGAAATGGCGGATAATGAAGGTGAAGAAGGTTCCGGCGATTCATCCCCTGATAACGGCAGGAGGGAGCTGCATATACTGTCCGGAGAATGAAATGCTCCGGATAAAAGGATGAACATATGTGTGGAATATTTGGAGTTATAAATAAAAAAACCGATGCAAGGCTTGCGGATAAATGTGTTGACCGCATGGCACACAGAGGTCCCGATGGCCGTGGCATATGGCAGGAGAAGGGTACGACACTCGGACACCGGAGACTGGCAATACTGGATCTTACCGCAGACGGCGCGCAGCCAATGCTGTACGGAGAGTATGAAGGGAGTTCATCTGAGGACGAGAGCAGAAGGACGGGCTGCAGCGGTGACGGACGGTATGTGCTTTGCTTCAATGGCGAGATATATAATTTTGTTGAGATAAGAGAAGAGCTTAAACAGAAGGGCTACAGCTTTAAGAGTGATTCCGATTCAGAGGTTCTGCTGGTTTCGTTTATAGAATGGAAGGAAGACTGTCTTAAGAGATTCAATGGGATGTGGGCCTTCCTTATATGGGACAGGCTTGAAGAGAAGCTGTTTGTTTCAAGAGACAGATATGGAGTAAAGCCGCTTTTTTATGCAAAGCTTCCGGATAATGCCATAGCATTCGGCTCCGAGATGAAGGCTATAACCCCTCTTATGGACAGGATAAGACCTGACAGGAAGCTGGTTACGGATCCTGAACGTATAGTTTTCTATGAAAGCACAGAAGAATGTGTTATAGAAGGGATCAGTCGCTTCCCGGCGGGGTGTTATGCATATGCGGATAAAAACGGGATCAGGATAGAGAGGTATTATAATACACTTGATAATCTCGTTACGCTGTCGTCTTCTTATGAAGAGCAGGTTGAAATGTTCAGGGAACTGTTTCTTGATGCCTGCAGGCTGAGAATGAGGAGTGATGTAACGATAGGGACCGCTCTGTCGGGCGGACTTGACTCCTCTGCAACAATATGCGCGATGGCACATCTGTCCGGAAATGATGTAATGAGTGACCGGAGCGGGGATATAAGCAGTGCCAGGATGAATAAGGACTGGCAGCATGCATATGTTGCGACCTTCCCGGGTACTACAATGGACGAGTCGGAATATGCAAAGAAGGTGACGGATCACCTGGGAATAAACAGTACCTTTGTCAAGATTGATCCCAGGAAGGCTATCGGAAGGCTTGATGATTTCATATATATGTTTGAAGATGTGTATCTTACCAGCCCGATTCCGATGATGATTCTGTATGGTGAGTTGAGGAGGGAGAATACCATAGTTACGATCGATGGACACGGTGCGGATGAGCTGTTTGGCGGTTATACCTTTGATTTTATCCATGCTCTCAGGGATGCAAGGAGCAGTAAGGAAAAGAATATGGTGCTTGATGCCTACATCGGGAGCTTCCCAAAGGACGGAAGCAATATCGCTCTTAAGAATTCAAGCCGGACAGGCATAAAGCTTAATTATATGAAACGCAGGCTAAAGGACAGACTGCGGCAGAATACTCAGGACTACAAAATGGTAAGAGCGGCAGGTGATAAGCGTTACGAGAGAATGGATACCCTTAATAAGATACTGTATGCATCCTCCCATGAAACGATACTTCCTACCCTGCTTAGAAATTATGACCGTTACAGCATGGCAAACAGTGTGGAGATAAGGATGCCGTTTATGGATCACAGGATTGTTGAAATGGCCATGTCTCTTGGATGGAAGAGTAAGCTTCACGGAGGGTACAGCAAGTCGATAATAAGAGATGCCATGGCACCGTTCATGCCTCATGACATAGCATACAGGAGAACAAAGATAGGCTTTAATACTCCGATAGTTGAATGGATGCAGGGACCGCTTAAAGAATACTTCACAGATATTCTCGACTCCGAATCCTTTAAGAACTGTGATCTTATAGATTCCCGGGCAGTTACCGACAGAGTGAACGGAGTTATCGGTAATAAAGATGCTACATTTGCCATGGGTGAGCAGGCGTGGAGTGCGCTGTATCCATATCTGTGGCAGGAAAATGTTCTCAAGCGTCTGTGATGTGTTTTAAATAGCCTTATAGAACCGGATCAGCAGATCGGCAGTCTGTTTATCCGGTTTTTTATTGCTGTAGAAGCATTCCTGAGTCATTAAACAGAGCGCATCCAGATTGGTGTTCTCTTTGTCGACAGATTCCGTGATGTGCCGTCTTATCTTAAGCATAGCCTTCTCTGTAATATGTTTTTTTATGACTGACAGTCCTCGCAGACTGTGTCTGTCTGATCCGGTATTGCCTCTTAGGAGATCACCTATCAGCACGAATGTATTGGAAACAAGTCCGGGACGGTCGTCTCTTAATAGTCTGCGAAGCTTAGCCGAGGCTCTTTCATAGCGGTAAACAACAGAAGGTGAATAATCACCGTTCTTATAGCTTCTGCGTTGTCTGTTGTAACGGATAAATGTTTTATATGCCCGTTTAAAAAGCGGGATGAGCATAAGAAGTATAAGTATCCATACAAAGATCATAAAGGCAGGAGTCCCGCCCGGATTAAGGAAGCTTGCAGGGTCAATATCTGGAGTATCGATCTCAGTACTCTGATCCGATGGATCAGGCATTTCATCAGGTCTGAAGAAACGCCCCAGTGCGCTCAGAAAGTCACCGTATCCGGCAGAAGCCTCGCCGGTATCGGGTACCGTGAATTCTACTGGGAACCACCCAAAGCCACGTAGATATACCTCTACCCATGCATGTGCGTCTCCGTCTGTTACCTCTGTTGTGATAACCGCCGATTCTTTGATGGGATTGATACCTGTGAAATAGTACGATTTATCTTCCTCTTTCGCTTCACCTGTTTCCGATATGCCGGTGGGCGTAACGACGTATCCTTCAACATATCTTGCAGGGATCCCGTATGACCGAAGCAGCATTGCGCCTGCTGAAGCAAAATGCGCACAGTATCCGCGCTTCTGATCCTTAAGAAAATAGGTAACAAAATCCCTGTTATACGGTGTGGCTCCCGGAGCCATATCATAAGTGTAATTATCCAGAAAATAGCGGTAGATAAGGTTGATCTGTCCGCTTACTGATTCGTCTGTTCCGATTTCTTTATGATAAGACATCAGTTCATCATATATTTCATCGGGAATCTGAAGATAGTTTTTATATATCTCCGTTTCATATTCTTTCAATTCGTTTAATTCTTCTTCCGAATATGTGTCGTAAAGCAACTCGCTGTTGCCGAAGATGACGCCGGACATTGATGAAGAATACGGGGTGAATTCATAAGTCTCTTCACCGTCTATGGAAGAGAAGCCCTTATAGTAGGAATATGGCTCCACAGTTGCTTTTAAAGGAACCGAAGAGAGGAAATACGGAATATAGATATATCCTGTGGAAGCGTCTATGTTTTTTACTGTCATCCGGGCAGTAGCTTTGTCAAAAACACCTTTATTCATAAGCCTGTAAGCTGTGTTGCTTTCGAGCAGGATACGGTGTGTGGCAAGCTCCTGACGTGAAAGCGACTGTGTGTAACTGCCGGTCTGCATATTAAGCTCATACCCTGTATCCTCGGACGGGGCGTTCCACTGAAAGCCTGTATACTGCTGCCCGGTGTATCCTTTGAGATACAGAGTTTCGAAGGAATAGGGTACAAAAGTTACCTCGAGATCGGTTTCATAATCGGGAGAAACGCTTCTTACGCCGCCGAGCTTGCCTCCGCTTATTCCACCCTTGGCCTGATATCGGTTGAACATTCCGGCAAGACCTGTCTGTGTAAGGATCTTAACACTCTCATCAAGCTTTTTTCTGGAGTTGCTTTTTTTCAATATTGCTTCAGACTCAGATGTCGTTACTGATGAAGCGGTAAAAATGCTGAATATCAGGGATATAACGAGCGCAAACAGAGATAGCATGGTCATGGACCTTGCATTTGATTTGTGAAAGACTGTATGACGTCCGGTCTTGTCATCATAGTCAAAGCAATATTCGCGGGGTTTGCCCCGCCTGGGTGGCTGAACAAAGAAGAAGTGGCCGGAATGGCGAAGCAGATATATTCCGAAATATGATAAAAACAGCAGGACAAGTGAAAAATATGACGGATATCTTCCTATAAAAAAGCCAAGCTGCAGAGGCACGAAGGTCAGTCCGAAGACTGTACCGAAATACATGTTGTTGAATACATCCACATTAAGAAGCAGGACAAGGAATATTCCAAGAAATATACTGACTGCGGTTATTGTCAGATATCTGTCGGTTATTATTTCCGTATATTCACGAATGGATGAGAGAAGATAGTAATCCGAATATATTTCATTGATGATATTGAGAAGAGCCTGGAAACCCGAATTGGCATAGCTTCTGAATGTGATAAGCGCATAGGTAAAGGTAAACAGGAAGGCTATGTAACCTCCGTTGTACAGCAGCTTTGAAATATGTATAAGCGAAAGAAATACCGATGATGCAAGCATGACAAGGAATAAAACGACATAGTTTACGGATATGTCGAATTCAGACAGTATACCTGTTATGCAGCCGTATGCAGCCGTAAAGATGAGCACTCCGATAAGGACACAATGGATGATGTCATTGTATCTGTCGTGTATGGTATTATCCGAAATATCATATCCGAAGTAAAGATTTCTATTTAACATGTATCAGAGTTCCTTTATTGAGGCCTGCGCGTTCATATATTGTAAGAGCCAGATCGGCAGTGTCATAGCTTCCTGCATAAAAAGCACGGGTCATTATGTCGTTTAAGTCATCGGCTGAATGTATCAGCTGTTCGGTAAAATCCTGAATTCCCGCATTATAGTATATAAAGCGGAAGGCTTCTCCGGCATTCAGAAGCTCCATGGACACGGACCATGCTTCCTCAATGGCTCTGTCAAGTACATGGTACAGTGAGTCATCCTTTCCTCCGCTTACTGTAAATGCCCGTTCGCAGGTTTCCCTGTCGGGCTGATACAGCTCAAGCAGCACAGTGAATTCATTGGATGAGGTTGCTTCGTTATCCTTAACTATAAGCTTGTCAAGCTTTTCGGTAAGTTTCCAGTGAATCCTTGAGAGACGGTCTCCCGGCTGATATTCCCTTATGTCGGTAACGTTGCTGGACACACTGCCTCTTCTGTCATTATCGGTGAATTCATCAAATCCTTCTTCATAGATCAGCTCCATCCTCTTTTCCATGGGAGGAGTATCAGGCATGATCGTGACAGATGCTTCTGCCGACAGCGGCTTACTGAAGCTGAACAGATGAAGATAATCATAAACGGTGATCCCGGTTATTGATGAGGTATATATTCCGTATTTGTCATAGCGTACGGGAAATGACAGGGTGTTTCCGGAACCGGGCTTTAACTGAAGGGAATGTATCACCGGCTCTCCTCCTCCGTAAAACAGTGATTCGGTAACCAGTGTGATCTCTGCGCTTGATACCGGAAAATAAGTTGGGTTGGAAACGGTAAGAATAAGGTGTGACTGTCCGCCTTTTATACAGACCGGCGGATCGTTAGCCAGACCGGGCTTGAGCCGGTTAAATGCATATCTGGTCAGATTATACGAAAATACAGGAAGAGATAAAAGCAGTATGGAGATAAGATAGAAGAAGGTCTGCAGATAGAATGCGGATAAAACGAAAGAGACCAATACAAGGGACACATATGATATCCAGGCATCGGTGCGGGAGGTAACGAAGCTCATGACACGTCCGAGCCATTTCCTTCGTCTTAATGCCCTTCGTTCACTAAAACTGAGTGAATGATGTATAACTGCTTGTGAGTTGTCGGTTCTTTCCATATATGTATATCGTTAACCATTGAAAACAGTGCTGACCTTTTCCAATGAGTATAAGGCGATGCCTGCCGATTGCCCGGAGTGCTTTACACAGGTACGGGAATGGCGTTAAGTGTCATGTTGATGATATCCCGGATATTCTTTCCTGTTGCTTTAGCCTTGGTCGAGAGGATTATGCGGTGGTTGCACACAGCATAAAAGACTCTGTGAATATCCTCGGGTGTGACGAAATCGCGCCTGTTATAGCAGGCGTGCGCGCGGGCCATCTTAAGAATGGCAATGGAACCGCGGGGAGATATTCCCTGTAATAAGAGATCGGTTTTACGGGTCGCTTCGGCCAGGGATACTATGTAATCACAGACAGAGTCTGAGGCATGTATATTGTCGCATATTTCCTGAAGATTAAGAAGATCGTCACCGGTCATTACCGTGTTGACCGAGTCTATGGATTCGAAGGAATGCCCCTTTAGAATTTCTGTTGCTTCATCATGTCCGGGATAACCCAGCGTGAGCCTTACGAAGAATCTGTCAAGCTGGGAGTCGGGAAGCTTCTGCGTTCCGGAAGCGCCGATCGGATTCTGTGTGGCAATTACAAAGAAGGGAGGCTTAAGACGATAAGTAGTTGATTCCACAGTAACCCTTCTTTCCTCCATTACCTCAAGCAGAGCGGCCTGGGTCTTGGGCGATGTCCTGTTTATCTCATCTGCCAGAAACAGATTCGTGAAGACAGCTCCGGGTCTGAAGGTGAAATCATTTCTCTCCCTGTCATACATGGAAAAACCCAGAATGTCGCTGGGAAGCACGTCGGGAGTAAACTGCATGCGCTTGTAGCTGATTCCGAGAGAGCGTGACAGAGCTACTGCAAGAGTGGTCTTACCGACTCCCGGTATATCCTCAAGCAGAATATGTCCTCTGGCAAGTATGGCGCACAGCACCATATCTATAACATCATCCTTACCGCGAAGCACCTTGCATATTTCATTTTTGACTGAATACAGATTATTGCTCATGGGAGCATTATATCATTCCAAGGAAGCATAAATCAATCACTTTCATGGCTGAATGTGTCATGCCTGAGGATTAAGGTTGTATGCAAATATAATTTGAAGTATGATGTATAGTGATAATGATAACAGTTACTATAACAGTATATAATATAAGAATAAACACAAGGGAGATATGACCGGTTATGAGTAAACTTGAAGAAGCAAGAGAAATCTTTTCAAAGGATCTGTATGCAACCAGGCTTTCGGGCGCGGTTATCGAAGAGGTGGGAGAGAATTACAGCAAATGCAGTATGAAGCTTCGGGATGAACACAGGAATGCCTATGGCGGTATCATGGGAGGATGCATTTATACGCTTGCAGATTTTGCATTTGCCGTGGCTTCCAATTTCGATAAAGAGAGACTGACAGTCAGTCTGACGGGACAGGCAAGCTTTCTGTCAATGTCTAAGGGATCGGTGCTGTATGCGGAGACTAAGCTTATAAAGGAAGGGCGAAGCAACTGCTTTTATGAGGTTGTGATCACGGATGACCTTGGGAAAGACATAGCTGTGGTGTATTTTACGGGCGCACATCTTGACAGGCAGATGTAGTCCTGAAGGCTTCCTCGGAAGCCAGAAAAATGTTGCTGACAATAGTGTTTTTTGGTAGAATACCTTTAATGATATACTGAATGAAAGAGGAAAAGCCATGGGCGGTATTTTATCGGGCCTTAACAAGCTCGGAATCACAGGAATGGATAAGATCGATATTTATGCTGAACCGGAGGAAAAGAAGCCTGCTGCTGAGGAAAAGCCGGCGCCGGTGATTCCGAAGGTTCCCGTAATGACGGAAAAGGACTATCTGTTTCCCAAGAGCCATACATGCCCGGTCTGTTATAAAGAGTTCAAAACACCTACAGTCAGAGTGAATAAGTTAAAGCCCCGCGGAGTCGATACTGATCTTCGTCCCAGATTTGAAGGGATAGATCCTCTTAAATATGATATAGTTCTGTGCCATGAATGTGGATATGCTGCTCTTGGGAACAGCTTTGACAAGCTGTCGGCCACCCAGATAAAGCTTATAAAGCAGGGAATCAGCAGGAATTACAGAAGGATATCCGAGAGCGATACCTATACCTACGACCAGGCTTTTATGAGATTCCAGCTTGCGCTTGGAAATGCGGTGGTCAAGCGCGGTAAAGCCAGCGAGAAGGCTTATTTGTGTCTGAAAATGGCCTGGATACTCCGGGGTAAGCGCGAGGCTATAGATTCAGGCCTTGAGGAGTGCGATGAGGGTGACTATGTAACGTTAATGCAGGAAATAGAGCAAAGCCAGATGGAGCTTCTGGAAAATGCCGTTGAAGGTTTCATGAGTGCTAAAGCCGGTGAAACATTCCCTATCTGTGGTATGGATAAGAATACGCTGGAGTATATAATCGCAGTTGAGTCCGTAAAACTTGAGAAATACGATATTGCTGTCCCAATGCTTGAAGGACTGCTTGAGAGGCCTTCGGTAAATAAGGTGATGAAAGAGAAATGCAGGGAAATGAAAGAACAGATAGATCACCTCGGGCTATAATGGTAAGACTGGGAATGTCATGAATCATATTAAGGCTGTAAATCCATGCTCCGGCATGGATTTATTGTACTGACAGTAAAAGATCAAAGAGGATATGTAATGTCTGCACAGAACGAATACAGGGAAGAAACAAAGGACAGGATAAGAGAACCGAAAAAATACAGTGTAGTAATGATCAATGATGATTTTACAACAATGGATTTTGTTGTCGATATCCTGATGGATATTTTCAATAAGAGCAGGGATGATGCAAACACTCTGATGCTTACCGTTCACAGGAACGGAAGGGCAGTGGTGGGCGTATATCCTTATGATATAGCGCTGACCAAGGTCAATAAGGCTACGGAGAGAGCCAAGAAGGAAGGATTTCCGTTCAGGATGTCCATTGTAGAGGATTTATGATATGAATCTGAGTAAGGATGCAGCGGCTATGCTGAGGGATTCGATCATGTATGCCGCGGAACACAGGTATGAATATGTTACTCCCGAGATTCTCATACTGATGCTGTGTGACAATGATGATTTTAAAACAGCGTTCACACAGTGCGGGGGAGATATTTACAGCCTCAGGGAGGATCTTAAGAGCTATGGAGAACAGTATATCGAGCACGGAGACAGATCCGGCGGAGATCACGATGAAGGCATTGGAAGCCTGAGCGAGCCGGAGCTTTCGATAGGAGTGGCGTATGTTCTGGCAGGAGCGGGCGAGCAGGCGATAAGCAGCGGAAGGAATGAGATTGATGTAAGGCATATAGTTCATGCGGTCTGGCAGCTGCCTGAGAGTTATGCTGTTTATTATATGGAACGCCAGGGTGTGGACAAAGCGGATATGCTGGGTGTGATGAGTGAGTTAAGCGATGAGGATGAGCCGGTTGTCATGGAGGGTGCGGCGAAGGGAAAAGGAAGTGCCGTTAAATCATATGCTCCCTGTATGAATGAAATGCTTGACGGCGTAAATCCGCTTATCGGAAGAGAGGATGAGCTGGAGCGGACCATACAGATCCTGTGCCGGAAGGACAAGAATAATCCGCTGCATATCGGGGATCCGGGCGTCGGCAAGACAGCCATAACCTATGGCCTTGCTCA